>Ga0123354_10006075_pt1 | contig 17822 bp, 13 predicted proteins | sample TergutLab28metaG_2_FD_97872 | JGI IMG/M metagenome (GOLD analysis project Ga0123354, IMG submission 97872) | Labiotermes labralis P4 segment gut microbial communities from Petit-Saut dam, French Guiana - Lab288 P4 | ecosystem: Host-associated > Arthropoda: Insects > Digestive system > Gut ...
CAGTTATATTCCCGGAATTATCAACAAGATTGCGCTGCCTTTGATTTTGGCGGTTCCTGTGCGGGTACTGGTTTTCTTTTATCACAGGATGCAAAAAGATGATACAGGGCGGGCGGTTGTCAATATATAACTTGTTGTTGAGTGAATTGAAATTATAAAAAACTTGCCTACAACAGGAGGGCGTAAGGCGAGGTGTGGTTTTTACTAACGCCAAGCCGCCACCACGAAATACGACCTTCAATCTTTCGATATAAAAGTCATAAAAGTTTTATCGCTGAAATAAACTATTATTTGATCGATTTTTTTTGAAATATTATTTGATAGATTAATATCCTGAATAATAGGTGGATTCGCTTTGATTTCCGTCGTTTTATCCTCCACTTTCTGCTTATATTCGTTTTCGCTTGATTTCACGGATGATCCTACGGCTATTTTTTCATCAAATAAATCCGGCTCTAAGGTTGAAGTTGATTTTATGAATCGCTCGCGAACGTACATTGAGCCTTCTCCTGTCCAAAACCATTCCCGTGAAATATTGGGAAATGCTTTCAGTATTTTATCAATTGTCGTTTTACTCGGATCATTTTTTCGCCCGTTTTCACCTAAAATATGAGAAATTGCTCCGCGAGTAACCCCTACCTTATCAGCGAACTCTGAAGATTTCAGCCCCATCGCTTCCATTATTAGTTTAATTCGTTCACGCATGAGAATAAAATATTAATGAATTTATGTAAATTAATTGACGTTACAAATGTAAACAATATTATTTACAGATGCAAATTTAATTTGTAAATAGTAAATATACAAAGGTAAATTATACAAATTGATTAATAGTTTACTTTTGGAAATAATTCTTTGTTTAATATTAAATTCAACTTCAGAAAAAGTTTGATAAATATCTGGGTATTATTGTATTATTCTAAAAAATATGTGTAAATGCGACTATATTTAATTGTAAATTTACATAAATTAATTATTATTTGAAGTGAAACATTAATTTAATGAATATATAATCTCTGGGTTACAATAAAATATAGAATTTTTCATGTTGTAATTTTATTCACTAATTTACATATATAAATAGACAGGATATATGCTATTTTATTTATACGAATTTACATTTGTATAGTCATTGAATTTACATAATTTAAATTTACAGCGATAAATCACCGTAAAATCCACATACATTTGTAAATTACGTAAACATCGATCACTTTTTTGTATTAGTAAATTTCAACATTAGCAACTTAGCACATTTTCAGATTAAAAATTATTGTGTAACTTTGTAGCGTAGTCAATCGGTCTGTCGCTTTTATTATTAAAGAGGAAAGTCCGGACAACACAGAGCGCCCTGCTATCTAACGGATAGCTGTTTGTGAAAGCAGAGTTAAGTAGAAGAAAATAACCGCCTTTTTCGAAAGGCAAGGGTGAGAAGGTAAGGTAAGAGCTTACCGGTTCTTATAGCAATATAGGAAGCCGTACTGCTGAGGGGTTGCAAGGTCATGTATACCGGCGTATGTAGAATGGCTCGTTCGATGCCGGGGGGTAGACTGCATGAATTTAATGGCGACATTAAATCCAGATAAATGACAGACGCTTGTCTGATGATAAGTACAGGATCCGGCTTACAGATTGACTACTTTTTTTAAGATGCTGTCATTGCGGGTTTGACCCGCAATCCCCCTTTATTATTTAAATAAATCATCAATTCCATTTGGCGTGCTGGAATTAACTTCTGTATTTGATTGAGTTGTACACGGATTTGCATATTTATCGGGAACTTCAAACTTTTCGGCTTGAGAATAGCCTAAAATCGAATCACTATACACTTTTTGAAAAAACATTCCCAGAATAGGAAGCGCCATCGTTGCTCCTTGTCCTTCCGACATCCTGTCGAAATGGATATCCCGGTCTTCTCCCCCAACCCATACGCCTCCTACCAAAGAAGGCGTAAATCCCATAAACCATCCGTCGGAATGATTCTGTGTTGTTCCGGTTTTACCTCCCATAGAAACTGTTATATTATAATCTCTGCGTATCCGGCTGCCGGTGCCTCCATCAATAACTCCCTGCAACATGCTGAGCATTTTATAACAGGCATCTTCATTGATAATTTCCGACACTTGGGGTGAAAAAGTATCGATAATATTTCCAAACCTATTTTCAATCCGGGTTACATAAACAGGTTCGATCCGAATTCCATGATTGGCAAATACTGAATAGCCGGAAACCATCTCTTTTACAGAAGCATCACAAGAACCTAAACATAAGGAAATTACCGGATCTATTGGATTTTTCAAACCGTATGAATGTAACAAACGGGCAAAGGTATAAGGATTTAATTGTTTCATTAGGTAAGCGGATACCCAATTATCCGATTGTTGTAATCCCCACTGTAAGGAAACCATTTCTCCAATTCTTTGTTTATTAGTATTATCAGGAATCCAAGGAGTTCCGTTTTCATCAGTTAAATATTGCTCCACGTGCAGCATTTCGTCACAAGGAGTCATTCCGCTTTCCATAGCCAACGAATACAGAAAAGGTTTTACAGTAGAACCTATTTGCCGTTTTCCCAAATTTACCATATCGTATTTAAAATATTGAAAATCAACATTTCCTACGTATGCTTTGACTGCCCCTGTTCGTGAATCCATTACCATAAATCCTGATCGTAAAAAAGATTTCATATAAACGATTGAATCAAATGGCGTCATTATGGTGTCTTTCAGCCCCTTCCATGAAAACACGGTCATATCGACAGGCGTCTTAAAAATGGTCTTAATTTCTGAATCCGATTTATTATCATTCTTTAAGGCTCGGTATCTATCCGATTGCTTAACAGCTCTTTCAAGAATAGCATTTACATCTTCTTGCTTCAGATTACGGGAATAAGGATAAGTTTTGCTACCGCCTTTTTCTTTAAAAAACATATCTTGCAAATTGCTCATTCGTTCGCGAACGGAAGCTTCCGCGTAGGTTTGCATTCGGGAATCAATCGTTGTATAAATCTTTAGTCCATCTGTATATATATCATAGCGCGAACCGTCCGGTTTTTTTTTCTTATTGCACCAACCATACAAAGGGTTTGTTTCCCATGCCAAAGAATCTTCGGGATATTTTTGCTTGTTCCAGACAGTATAATCTTTAATATCCGGCTTATTGGCAGTCATAATTAAACGCAAATATTCTCTAAAATAAGGAGCTAAACCGACATTATGCTCCATCCTGGTAAATTGGGTTACCAGCGGTCGGGCTTTTAATGAATCGCATTGATGTTTAGTTAAATAATTGTTTGTTTGCATCAATGAAAGAACCACGTTTCTACGTCCGATTGCTCGATCGGAATACCGTATTGGGTTAAAATAAGAAGGATTCTTACACATCCCAATCAAGGTAGCAGCTTCTTCTGTTGTAACCTCTTTGGGCGATTTATTGAAATAAACCCAACAAGCCGATTGAATGCCTACCGCATTGTAGAGAAAATCAAACTTATTGAGATAGAGATTGATAATCTCTTCTTTTGTATAATATTTTTCCAATTGAACGGCAATCACCCACTCTACCGGCTTTTGAAGCAATCGTTCCAAAACAGATGGGGCATGATCCGAATAAAGAAGTTTAGCCAATTGTTGAGAAATGGTGCTTCCGCCGCCGCCGCTTTTTTGAAAAAGAATGCCTCGTTTGATAAATGCGCGAAATAACGCATAAATATCAATTCCCGAATGTTCGTAATAACGTGCGTCTTCGGTAGCTACTAATGCTTGAACCAAAGCGGGAGAAAGGTCGTTGTAGTTAATATAAATCCGGTTTTCATTCATCTGGGAAAAGTTTCCTAAAGGAACCATATCGACGGATAAAACTTGTGAAGCATATTTGTTGATCGGATTTTCCAAATCTTCGAGCGGAGGCATGTAACCAATTTTACCTTTGGCTATTAATAAGAATATTATACTGCCGGAGATGATGCAAAAAAAGAAAACAATCCAAACTCCGATTACAATTTTCTTTGCTAATCTGTTTTTTTCCATTGACTAATGTATCAAAATAAATGTACAAAAATACGAGTTTATTTTAATATGACAATAAGACAATAGACAAAAACTCGAATTTCATCTCCGAGCAGCTCCCTATAACGCTGTGTCTTCTCTGCGTAATTATTTGCATTTTATTTCTTTACAAATAGTTACATAGAGAAGACACAGCGTTGCATGAAGAAAATGCGAGAAGATTCACTTTTTCTTTCTTTGCTCAATCAGGTAGGCAATCAGTAAGCCGATCCCACCCAAAAGGGAAATAGAAGCAAAATTTACCAGTAAAATCAAACCTTGAAATTCATAACTCCAATCCCTGTAAGATGAGTGAATTCCAGAACCATTGTAAAAAATAGTGATTTGAATAATAAACGCCAATAAACATCCGGCTCCAATGCCGGCTAATAACAAAGCGACTCGCAACGGTAAATACCCGGAATTAGTTTCGGAAGTGAAAGGAAACTGAATTTTTAACCGTTTTTCTTTGTCCTCTTCATTTAATTCATACAATGATGCAAGTTTCTCAATGAAGAGTACTCTCTCTTTCCTTTTTGCAAATAATTCGAATACTTTATAAGTACCTAATATACAAAAACCAACGACAAAAATAGGAACTAAATCACTCATAGCAATTAAAATTTAATTTGTTAAACATTCTTTTATCCGTTTGACGCAAGAAATTAAAAAAGGTTACAAAATAATTAGCGAATACTGATTAATGGCTAACAAACTAATCACTAACAATTAATTACATTCTTTGTGGCGCTTCAATGCCTAATAGTTTTAATCCGGTTTCGATTACATTACCTATTTGATAGGATAACAGTAACCGGAAACGTCGTAATTCGGTATTTTCTTCTCGCAAAATAGAGAAATCATGATAAAATTGATTGTATTCTTTCACCAAATCATAAAGATAATTGGCTACTATCGCCGGACTCAAATTATCGGCTGCTTCTTCAACAATAGAAGGAAACTCCGACAAGCGCTGAATCAATTCTTCTTCTTTTTCATTGATAGGAGTTTGTAAATCAATAGGATAATTATTAACTGTTGAAAAATCAATCTCGCTACGCCGTAAAACCGATTGAATGCGTGCATAGGTATATTGAATGAAAGGACCGGTATTTCCATTAAAATCGATGGATTCCTGAGGATTAAAAACCATATTTTTTCGAGGATCGACTTTTAGAATAAAATATTTCAATGCGCCCACACCCACTATACGAGCAATATCTTTGGTTTCTTCTTCCGAATAACCGGCTGTTTTCCCCAATTCATCGGCCATTTCTCCGGCTGTACAAATCATTTCTTCTATCAAATCGTCGGCGTCCACCACTGTTCCTTCTCGCGATTTCATTTTCCCTTCGGGCAATTCGACCATTCCGTAAGAAAAATGAATCAGTCCCTTTCCAAAAGCATATCCCAGCTTATCCAATAAAAGTGAAAGCACCTGAAAATGATAGTTTTGTTCGTTTCCGACGACATACACCATTTGATTGATCGGATAATCATCAAACCTTAATTTAGCAGTTCCAATGTCTTGAGTCATATAAACAGATGTGCCGTCGGCTCTCAGTAACAATTTCTCATCCAAGCCACAGGCTGTTAAATCCGCCCAAACCGAGCCGTCTTCTTTCCGGTAAAATATTCCTTTTTGCAATCCTTCCAATACTTTTTCTTTCCCATCCAAATAGGTTTCGGACTCATAATAAATTTTATCAAAATCTACGCCTAAAGCTTTGTAAGTTTCATCAAAACCGGCATAAACCCAAGTATTCATCATTTTCCATAGCGCAACGGTTTCCGGATCATTCGCTTCCCATTGACGCAACATTTCACGTGTTTCTTTCATCAATAAAGATCGTTCTTCCGCTTCTTTTTCCGATAATCCGGCTGCAGCTAATTTCGCTAATTCTTTTTTGTATTCCTGATCAAATTTCACATAATAGTCTCCTATCAAATGATCTCCTTTTTTCCCTGATGATTGAGGCGTTTCGCCATTGCCCCATTTCTTCCAGGCAAGCATGGACTTGCAGATATGAATGCCTCGATCGTTTACAATGTTGGTTTTAATTACCCGCTTACCGTTTGCTTGAAGAATTTCGGCAAGACTGTATCCCAACAGGTTATTTCGTATATGTCCTAAATGTAACGGTTTGTTTGTGTTAGGCGATGAATATTCAATCATTACTAAAGGTGCGTTTTCTTTGATTTTTTGGGTTCCATAGGATTCGGATGAATTTATTTCATTGAAAAGTTGTATCCAATAAGCAGGAGCGATAATCAGATTCAAAAAACCTTTAACTACATTAAATCCAGCGATACCCACATTATTATTTAACAAACACTCCCCTATTTCCTGTGCGGTTTGTTCCGGATTTTTACCGGATAGCTTCAACAGTGGAAAAACTACTAATGTTAAATGTCCTTTGAAGTCTTTTTTCGTTTTTTGCAGTTGAATCATTGAAGATGGTATCTCCCGACGGTATAAATCGGATACGATTTGTTGAATGCTTTGCTGAATGTCCATTGTTTATGAATTTTGGCTGCAAAATTAATAAAAATCAGGAAAATAATAAAGCAACCTATTGTATAGTTCAAAAGATTGCTTTATTCACATAGAAAAATTGTTTAATTTTTCAAAATGTCATAGCAGTTAATGTGCTGCAGTATTTATTCATTCATGGAAAATCAAATAAGATTTGCTCCAGGTTTGAATTTTACGGCTTTCTTAGCAGGAATTTTAATGGGAGCTTTCGTTTTGGGATTAATACCGGTACGCGCGCTTTTTTCAACAATTTGGTATGTTCCATGCCCAACCAATGTGATTTTTCCTCCTCTTTTTAATTCGTTTGAAACTGTTGCTAAGAAAGCATCCAATGCTTTTTTAGAATTGACTTTACTTAATCCGGATTCTCCGGCAATGGCGCTGATAAGATCTGTCTTGTTCATGAGATAGAATAATTTAAAGATTTAATACATTATTAAAAATTAATACTTGATAAAATTGGCATCAAATATATGAGTATTCATTAAATTTTCCAAACTTTTTTTGTTTTTTTTTACATGAAAATAAAAAAAATAGTTTAGCCATAACAAAATTCCCCTATAATTAGACATTTTTCTCAAAAACTTCGAATAACTTCTTTTGGGTTTAATACATTATGCGTCTTTTCAACTACCGTTCCATTCGATATATTGAAATTCACACGCTGGCGAATATCTCTGGATGAACTTCCAATTTGTCCTGTATAATTTCCCTGTTCTACTACCCATTGACTGTTTGCCTCATCGAATGAAGCCAAATCCGCTTGTGGAACAGTCATCTGAATTATTTCCGATTCTCCCGGCTGCAATAATTTTGTTTTTGCATAGGCTTTCAATTCTTTTGCAGGCTTATTCATGGATTTTCCGGGAGCGGAAACGTACAATTCTACCACTTCTTTTCCGGCTGCTTTTCCGGTATTTTTAACTGTACAACTGAAAGTATAGTTGTTATTATTTGCCGAAACGGAAGGTTTATCATAAGAAAATTGCGTATAGGAAAGTCCATAACCAAAAGGATAAGAAACATTTTTGTTGAAAGTATCAAAATACCGGTAACCGACGTAAATACCTTCTTCATAATTTGTATAATCAACATTACGGACAGGATCCTTTTTTTCTTCCTGCTTATTATTGCCAAAAGGACCGCCGGCGCCGCCAAAAGCAGTTCGAGGGTTGAACTGATAATCATACGGAAAATTTGCCGAAGAAGCGACGTCCGCATAATTGACGGGGAAACTCATTGTCAGTTTACCTGATGGATTGACCGCCCCTTTCAGAATGTCCGCTACCGTATTTCCGCCCTCCTGTCCGGCTTGCCATGCCAATAGAATTGCATCTGGTAAATCTTTCCATGACGCTGTTTCAATTACGCCGCCAATGTTCAAGATAACAATTACTTTTTTCCCGACAGCATGATAGGCAGTGCAAACTGTTTGAATCAACTGACGTTCATTATTCGACAATTCAAAATCATTTGGAATATTCCTGTCCGCGCCTTCACCCGAAATTCTGCCCAATGTTAATAAAGCGACATCGGTTTGGGAAGCCATTTTCTTCAAAACGGCATCTTCAAGAATCATTTCAGCAGGACGAACTTTGGGTAAAAACATTGCCATACGATTATTCGGATCCGGTTTATTCTTTTCTTTTTCTGCCTTTATGTAGTTTTCATACAATTCAACTAATTCATTATTAAGTTGATAACCTGCATTACTTAAACCGTCTTTTAATGATACGTTATAGGCTTTGTTAACGTCGCCGCTACCGGTTCCTCCGGAAATAAATTCGTAGGATGTGTTTCCGAAAGCAGCTATTTTTTTCGTTTGAGCTGGTAATGGTAAAGTTTGGCTGTTTCTCAACAGAACCATACCTTCGGAAGCAGATTGACGGGTGACTTCGGCATGGGCTTTTAAATCGGGGTGATTAGTGAATTTATATCCTTTGAAGCGAGGCGATTCCAGAATCAAATTCAATATTCGCTTCACATTGCGATTAATATCATCCATCGATAAAGAGCCGTCTTTAGCAGCCGCCAATATTGCTTCGCCCTGCTTAACGTTACCTGGCATCAATAAATCGTTACCTGCGTGAACTTGTGCAGGCGGATTTTTCCCTCCAAACCAGTCGGTCATCACCATTCCCTTGAAGCCCCATTCATCGCGTAAAATGTCGCTCAGCAACTCATGACTTTCGGAAGTATATGTTCCATTAATATTGTTGTAGGAAGACATAACCGTCCAAGGATTTGATTCTTTTACAGCAATTTCGAATCCTTTCAAGTAAATTTCCCGTAAAGTGCGTGTGCCGACGCGGACATCATTTCCCATCCGGTTGGTTTCCTGATTGTTAGCGGCAAAGTGCTTAATCGACGTTCCTACCCCGTTCGATTGAATACCTCGAACCATAGCTCCTGCTGTTTTACCAGCTACCAACGGATCTTCCGAATAATACTCAAAGTTTCTACCACATAAGGGGTTGCGATGAATATTTAAAGCAGGACCCAACAATACGTCCACGCCATATTCGAGTACCTCGTTTCCCATTGCTTTTCCTACGTTTTCCACCAATTCCGTATTCCAAGTGGACGCCAGAAGCGTTGCGATAGGAAATGCCGTACAATAGTACGTTTGCTGATCATCTTTGCGCGTGGGACTAATCCGTAATCCGGCCGGTCCATCAGCTACTACAATCGACGGAATACCCAAACGAGGTATCGGATGAGTTGTTCCTGCAGCTCCCGGTACCAAGGCATGAGTTTCCCCAATAACCGGATTGTTCATATCGCCCGAAAATCCGGGCATTCCTTCTCCAATCATCAATTCAACTTTTTCCTCCAATGTCATTGCTTTGATGATTTCGTCAACAGGCGCTTTCCCCAATTGGGGCGCCGCTTGTGCTACACAAGTAATGTATATACTTGTACTTGCGATAAATAATGCGAATAATATAACTTTTTTTATCATAACAAAATGGAATTAATTATATTTTTTATTGAAACAGCAAAGGTAAAAATTCAGATAAATAAATTCGCCAGTTTTTCCAAATATGCCCTTCTCCGGTTTCGTAATAGGTGTATGGGTATTTTTTTTCATCCAATTGTTGACGAAAATCGGTATTTGCCTTATATAAGAAATCAGCGTTTCCAATAGCAATCCAATATAATTTTGGATTTTTTGAAAATTGTATTTTCAGTTTTTCATCCATATTATCATATATTTTTGAATCTACTCCTTCACGCGGCATAATAGCAGCCGAAAATAATCCTACATAATCAAACAAATCCGGATATTCAGCCGAGATATGTAAGGAATGAAATCCGCCCATCGAAAGTCCGGTAATTGCCCGTCCGGATTTGACCGGTAAAGTGCGATAATTTCTATCAACGAAACTTATTATATCTGGGAAAGCGGCTTCAAATTCGCCATCCATGCGTGTTTCTCCCATAAAAGACGGTTTATACATACCTCGCTCCGATTCGCCGGGCGCCGCTTTTTGTGTTACGTTACCATTGGGCATCACAACAATCATCGGTTTGATTTTGCCCTGCGCAATCAAATTGTCAAGAATTTGCGCTGCACGACCAAGTGAAATCCAAGCTTCTTCATCACCTCCAGCGCCATGCAGCAGATAGAGAACAGGATATTTTTCAGAATTTGTTTCATAACCGGGAGGAGTATATATCGTCACTCGACGCGTCATTTTCAAAGTCGGACTATCATACCAACGACGAGCCACCGTTCCGTGAGAAACATCATTTACTTTATATAAATCGGCTCGTTTTCCGCCAATTATGAAAATATTTGTCACTGATGCTACGTCACGACTCATATATACATTATTCGGGTCGGTGACTTTTACTCCATCAATAATAAATGAATAACCGTATAATTCCGGAAGCAAAGCCTGAGAGGTCGTGTATTCCCAAATGCCTTGCGCATTTTTAGTTAGTTCTACACTGCCTGGAGCGTCAAAATTGCCGTAAGGAGTTTCCGTCTTCTGTGCCGGTAGAAAATCGCCGGTAATTTCCACTTTGAGCGCTTGTGGCGCTTGTAATCGGAATGTTACCGTATTGTCGGAATGAATTTCGGGCGAAATAATATCTTGCCCGCCAAATAATGCTTGTTGTGCATACGAACAGATACATAACAAGACTGAAGAAATAGTAATTACAATTTTTTTCATAATAATTAATTTTTTATCTGATCAGATTGCAAAAGTATAACTAATTTTGAAATATTAATCATTAATCGAAATATTTTTTTAATGAAAAGAGAGATATATATTAGAGAATCGCCAGAATCAAAATGATTTTTTTGGTGGAAAACGTAGTAAATAATAAAATAAATATCATTTTTTATTAAAATAAATTTTATCAACTAATTTTAATTTCCTTTTCCCATTTTTTTTTTCAACAATTCTGTTAATCTGCTTTTTTTATATTAACTTTGCGAAAAAAAAATGCAGACATGAGCGAAAAAAAATACAATTTTAATGAGATAATTGATAGAAAAGGTACCGGTGCAGTGAAAATCGATGCTTTGAAGGAACGATATGGTCGAGATGATTTGCTCGGCTTATGGGTTGCCGATATGGACTTTAAAACCGGAGATTTTATTACCGATGCAATGATAAAGTATTGTAATAATGGTATATTGGGTTATACCATGCCTTCAGAAAATTACTACCAATCTATCATTCATTGGGTAGAAAAGCAGTACGGATGGGTAATTCAAAAAGAATGGTTAAGCTATGCTCCGGGAGTTGTGAGAGGTATCGCCTTTACTGTTCAGTGCTTTACCAAACCCCTTGATAAAATAATCATACAACCTCCTGTATATCATCCATTTCGTTTGATTTCATCCAAGCTTCATCGAAGAGTGGTAAACAATCCTTTGATAGAAGAAAACGGAAAATATCGGATGGATCTGGACGGTTTACGGAAATTAATTGACAAGGATTGTAAAATGCTGATTTTAAGTAATCCTCACAATCCAATAGGAATTTCTTGGGATAAAGGTACTTTGGAAGAATTAGCCGATATTTGTTACCGGAAATATGTATTGGTTGTATCCGATGAAATTCATTCCGATATGTGTCTCTTTGGAAATACGCACACTCCTTTTGCCACTGTTTCAGCCAAAGCGGCTATGAATAGTATTACTTTTATGTCTCCGAGTAAGACTTTCAATTTAGCCGGTGTTGTTACCTCCCATTCAATTGTTCCCGATGATGAAATTCGCAAAAAATATTATGAATTTTTGCAAGCGGGCGAATTCGACGAAGGATCCGTTTTTTCATATATTGCTACGCAAGCAGCTTATGAAAAAGGTTCGAATTGGAGAACTCAAATGCTTAAATATGTTGAAAATAACATATTGTTTGTCGATGATTTCTTAAAAGAAAATATCCCGGAAATTAAAGTAATCGTCCCCCAAGCATCTTTTTTAATTTGGTTAGACTGTCGGGAACTGAGATTAAAACAATACGAACTGGTCTTTTTATTCATCAACTGGGCGCGTTTAGCGCTCAATAATGGCGTAATGTTTGGAAAAGAAGGCGACGGTTTTATGCGGATGAATGTCGGAACTCCACGTCCAGTATTAGAACAGGCGCTCCTGCAATTAAAAGAAGCCGTCGACAGTCATTTGAAGAAATAGCAAAAAACTTGCCATTCGAAAATAAAACCGTATCTTTGCGGCTTATTTTAACAAAAAAAGCAAATGAAAATTTCCGAAGAAAAAATGGTATCGTTAACCTACGACTTAACAGTCAATAACGAATCCGGTGAAAAAGAATTAATGGAACGCGCAACCAAAGATCATCCACTCATGTTCATTTTTGGTATGGGAATGATGTTGGAAGCGTTTGAAAAAAATATTGAAGGTTTAACGACCGGTGATAAATTCTCTTTTATTTTGACTCCTAAAGAAGCATACGGAGAATATTTTAATGAACATGTAGTGGAATTGCCGAAGAAACTGTTTGAAGTAGATGGCGAATTTGATTCCGAACGTGTTGTGGAAGGACAAACCCTCCCAATGATGGATGCACAAGGAAACCGGATGATGGGTTCCGTATTAGAAATTAAACAAGATGTTGTCGTAATGGACTTTAATCATCCTTTAGCGGGAGAGACCTTGCATTTCGACGGTGAAGTAATTGATGTTCATGAGCCTACTGAAGACGAAATCAACGCTTTATCCGAAGAAGGATCCGGCTGCAGCGGATGCGATAGTTCCGGTTGTGAAGAATGCCGGTAATCTCATCAAAAAAACATGAATACTTTTGGAAATATTTATCGATTAACTTCATTCGGAGAATCGCATGGGGAAGCCATCGGTGGAATAATCGATGGCTGTCCTGCCAATATCTCAATAGACAACGAATTCATTCAAAAAGAATTAGACAGAAGAAAACCGGGTCAATCCGCCATAACTACTTCCCGCAATGAAGACGACAGAGTAGAATTTCTTTCCGGAATATATGAAGGAAAAACGATAGGAACACCCATTGGATTCATAGTAAAAAATAAAAATCAACATTCATCCGACTACGAACACCTGAAAAATGTGTATCGTCCGTCCCATGCCGATTTTACATATCAAAAAAAATATGGAATACGGGATTATCGAGGTGGAGGACGTTCTTCCGCCAGAGAAACCGTCGCACGCGTCGTCGGAGGCGCTATGGCAAAGGTCGTATTGCAAGAATTAAAAATCAAAATAACTGCGTTTACTTCTCAAGTCGGACCTATCCGTTTGGAGCAATCTTTCAGCGATTTAGATTTATCAAATATTGACGCAACATCCATCCGCTGTCCGGATACGAACCTTGCGGAAAAAATGATAAGCTATATTCAACAAATTAAGGATGAAGGAAGTACAGTTGGCGGAATCATCACCTGCGTTTGCGAAGGCGTTCCTGCCGGATTAGGCGAACCTGTTTTCGGCAAATTGCATGCCGCTTTGGGAAATGCCATGTTGAGCATCAATGCAGCCAAAGGATTTGAATATGGTTTGGGATTTGATAGCGTCAAATACAAAGGATCCGAAATAAACGACATATTTTATCGCCACGCTAATGGAAAAATCGGTACGAAAACAAATTTCTCAGGAGGAATCCAAGGTGGAATTTCGACGGGAGAACCTATCTATTTCAGAGTAGCTTTCAAGCCTGTCGCTACGATCATGAAAGAACAGCAAACAGTCGATAAAAGCGGAAAATTAGTCATGTTGCAAGCAAAAGGAAGACACGACCCCTGCGTCTTACCTCGCGCCATTCCTATCGTGGAAGCAATGGCTTCCATGGTGATACTGGATTATTATTTGATGAATAAAAGTGCAAGGCTGTAAAAACGTTTGATTGTCCGATTTTGTACTCCTAAGCGGATTCGAACCGCTATTCCAAGCCTGAGAAACTCGTTTCCTAACCCTTAGAAGATAGGAGCAAAAATTTTTACAAAAATAATGTTTTTATATTAACAAACCAAACAAATTAACTAAACTTTTTTTTCAGCCTTTCATTATTTTCGCCGCCCTTTCCAAATCTTCCGGCGTATCAATCCCAACTGTATCTTCGGTCGTAATCATGGTTTGGATGCTATAACCGTTTTCAATCCAGCGAAGTTGTTCAAGCGATTCGGCTTTTTCCAAAAGCGATGGCGGGAGAGATGTAATTTCACTTAACGCTTGAGGTTTATAGGCATAAATTCCTATATGTTTGTAAAATACATGTGAATTTAACCATTCCGAATGATGCTTGCCACGAATATAAGGGATAACCGAACGGCTGAAATAAATCGCCTGCCCCTTTGAATTTAATAATACTTTCGGCGTATTCGGATTAAATAAAACATCAAAATTATCGTCCAGAGAAAAAGGCTTAACCAAAGTCGCAATCTGCGTAGAAGAATTTTGAAAAGCCGTTTTCAGCAACTCAATCTGAGAAGGATGAATAAACGGTTCGTCGCCTTGAATATTAATAATAACATCATAATCTTCTTTTAATTTCAGATAAGCTTCCAAACAACGGTCGGTTCCGCTTGGATGAACGGGAGAAGTCAGCAATGCCTCCCCACCCCATTTTTGCACTGCATTAAGGATTCGTTCGTCATCGGTTGCTACCACCACTCGATCCAAAACATTTACAACTTTTTCATATACCCACTGTATCATCGGTTTACCTGCTAAATCAGCCAAAGGTTTTCCTGGAAAACGAGTCGACGCATAACGTGCGGGAATTATTCCTACAAACTTCATAATTTATTTACTTGTAAAATATTATTATATTCACCAATTAACCACAAAATATCTCCTTCTTCCAATATCAAATCCAAATCGGGATTTCGCATGGAAGTATTGTTCCTTTCTATACCGATAAGCAAGCAATTGTTTTTTTCCTGAATACCGGATGTACGAATAGTTTTTCCTACTAAGTGCGATTCCACCCCGATTTGAATTTGCTTCATTTGTACTTCCGGTAATAGCTTTTCCTCCCTGCTTTCGTACATCTTACGGCCTTCTTCTATCCGTTTTTGGAAAATTTCCATTTGCGAATCCGTTCCAAGTAGAACAATACGATCTCCCGGAAAAATCCGCTCATTACCATTTGGAATATTTATCCGGGTTTCGCCTCTAACAATCGTCACAATATTCATTCCGAAAATTTGCCTGAATTTCAATTCCTTCAACGTTTTACCGACAATCAAATAGTTTGGCAGAATAGCGAAATCAGCTAAGTGCATATCTCTTGCCAGCACATGATTAACAAATCCTTTGGTTAAAGGAGCTTTCGATTCATGATATTTTTCTTTTTCATGAAAGTTCGCTTTAAAACGTTGCTCGATTGATATAGACCGCGCTTTCAAATGCGAGGAAGCTACAAACAACATCAGGAAAATAATCGCCAGCGTAAAAGCAATAACAAAATGAGTATGAAATAGTTCGAACAATACAAACATAATTAATCCGGCACACAACAATACACGAATCAGAATCGTAAAAATAAGAGGTCCGCGGTTATTTTTATTATCTGTCCATAGTTGGCGGAATTCATCGGAACGATCCTTTTTAATAATGATTGCCCGCATAAACGGCGATAAAAGAGAAATAACAACCACTGCTACAACGATGTTTCCTTTTATTCCCGGTAGAAATCCCTGTACAAAAGGCGCTCCATAAAACAAAACAAAATAAACAATTAAAACACATAAAATATAATAAATCAGCGCCATCTTCACCATGTCTTTAAGTAATTTTTTCCAAAGACTTTGTTCATTCACCGGATGCGCAGAAGAATCTTTGTTCAAAAAGTCTTGCCAAGCGGGAGGTAATTTTCTTTCTAAAAAACGATAGATAGGATTTGCTAATTTCATAATGTATGGAGAAAGAAAAATCGTAACGACGGATGACGAAATAATGATTTGATACAAAGACGACTTAATTACGCCTAAACTTAAGCCCAAGGCAGCAATAATATAAGAAAATTCACCGATTTGAGATAAAGAAAATCCCGAAAATACGGCTGTTTTTAAATTTTGCCCCGCTAACAGTACGCCTCCGGTAGCAGAAAGCGTTTGGCCGATAATCACAACTAAACTAATGATTATGATAGGTACAATATACTCTCCCAAAGCGGTAAGTTGAACCATCATGCCAACCGAAACAAAAAAAATAGCGCCAAAGAAATCTTTTATCGGATGAATTAATTTTTCTATTCGTTCGGAATCGATGGTCTCCGCTAAGATAGACCCCATAACAAAAGCGCCTAACGCGGATGAAAATCCGGCATGAGTAGCAAGGTAAACCATACCGATGCAAAAAGCCGTTGAAAAAATCAACATGGTTTCATCGTTCAGGAACCGCTTCATTTTCCGCAAAAAAGTAGGAATCAAAAATGTACCGAATAAAAACCAAAACACTAAAAACCCGATTAATTTGAAAAAGCTATAGAGCATTTCCATACCTTCTAATTTTTGACTGACGGCAACCGTTGATAGCAATACCATTAAAAGCACTGCAACCAAATCTTCAATGACCAAAATACCAAATACGACTCCTGCAAAATTTTTAGTTGTCAGTTTCAAATCTTCAAATACTTTAATTATTATCATGGTTGAAGACATGCAAATCATTGCCCCTAAAAAGATGCTGGACATGGACGACCAGCCAAAACTAAGACCGGTCAGATACCCTAAAGTAATCATTGAAAAAACAATAAATAAAGTAGCGATAATAGCCGTAGTACCCACCTTCATCAACTTTTTAAAGCTAAACTCCAACCCCAAGCCAAATAAAAGAAAAATGATTCCGACTTCCGCCCAGTTTACCAATTGTTCATATTCAGGGTCTTTCTTTGAGATATAGAAAGACAAAACGACTCCTGCAATAATATACGATAGTACTGCCGGCTGTTTCAACCATTTAAACAAAAGCGAAAAAACAGCTGCTGCAACAAGAATAAGAACCAGGTCGACTAAAAAAGGAGATAATTCAGACATGATTATATTTCCAATAATTTTGTGGTACAAATATAATGAATTTTGAAATTTTACACGTATTTTTGCATAATTTTATGAATAAAAATCATTACATAGCAGAATTAATTGCTCAAGGAGAACACCAGCAACTGGATTTCAAATTTGAGGTCAGCGACAGTAAAAAGATAGCCAGAACCCTCAGCGCTTTTGCAAATACCGATGGCGGAACGTTATTGATTGGGGTTAAGGATAACGGTCATATCGCCGGCATTCAAAGTGACGAGGAATACTACATGATTGAAGCCGCTGCAGAGATGTACTGCCGTCCGAAAGTTCAGTTTGAAGCAAAAGAATGGAATATCGACGGAAAAGTTATCCTTGAAGTAACAGTTCGGCAAAGCGCTGTAAAACCCCATCATTCACCGGATAAAAATGATAATTACAAAGCGTATATCCGTGTAAAAGATGAAAATATTGTGGCGCCGGAAATACTTGAAATGGCGTGGATGAAAATTGCCGATTTAAACGGCACCCATTTGGTCATCAGCCATCCGGTTGAAAAACTCTTGAACTTTTTGGATGTAAATCCTTATATTACAGTTAGTCAATTCCGAAAAATCGCTCGAATCAATTATTATACCGCTAAAAATATTCTGAGCGATTTGCTGGCAATTGGCTCAATAGGCTATCAATTAACAGATAATAAAATTGTTTATGGCAGAATTCAGACGCAGAACTGATCCGTTAGACCTCACCGAAACGCC
>Ga0123354_10006080_pt1 | contig 17818 bp, 11 predicted proteins | sample TergutLab28metaG_2_FD_97872 | JGI IMG/M metagenome (GOLD analysis project Ga0123354, IMG submission 97872) | Labiotermes labralis P4 segment gut microbial communities from Petit-Saut dam, French Guiana - Lab288 P4 | ecosystem: Host-associated > Arthropoda: Insects > Digestive system > Gut ...
ACTCACCCCCCACAATATATACATTTCTTCCCCTGACACACTATATATATATATATATATATATATATATATATATATATGTTATGGGTGTTTATTCTATCATACTGTAAAACTGAAAAGAGAGTAATATGTCACACACTATAACAGAAAAGTACCAATTAAATTTTAACTTATTGTGCACCATGCGCGCGACACAATCTCGAAACTATAGAAGCAATTACGTCTTGATACACCGTACGTGCAAAAACAATGATATGAGTCAGACAATGCCGCTCAACAGAGATATCAGGTTTTATTTTGTTAGTTAAGGTAGTTATGTTACAACACAAAAGAAATATTTTTTACTTGTTGATATTGAAAAGAATATCATGTTTACTTCCTGTAACACTGATGACTGCTCAAAATGATTTCCATCTGTATGTGCGCAAAATTATGCGCGTCTCAATGAGAATTTGTTGCCTTTCCCACATAAGGTCAGAAGACGCCAAGATTCGCTGCACGAGTTTCTGTCCTGCATTCGATTTTTGCCTGTAGACCATCCCCTTTTTATAGGCCTATCGCCAAAGTAGTCAAACAATTTGAGATCCGGTGAACTCGCAGGCCAGTCCTATGGACCAAAACAAACACGAAGTACGAGGATTTATTTTTTTGCCAAAGTTGGATTTCATAAGAACTGATATGAAAGCGATGTGCCAATTTGGCACCACTTATGTGGAACATTCTGTATTTGGCAGTATTGTTCCACAACAGAAACTTAATACATAATTTTACAGTAGAATAACATGTTTCTTGTAGCCTGGAAATCTTCTTATTTATACGTTTTTGCTTCATTTGCGCTCATGTATTTCCTTTATATATCAAATGCCCTATAGTTCGTAAGCAAGGTAAAGGCCAACTATATCCTTCAAATTACACTTCAAGAAATACAGACCGAAATATAAATGTTTATAAATGTTTATTATGTACCAACATTTGCACAAATAAGTAGCGCAAATTTACATTAAATTACTCCGACATGTTTCGGCCTTAATACACCATCTTCAGGAAGTTTACAAGTTGTGTTAGCTGAAGTTATAAATTATTAAAATTATAAAATAAAATATAGTAATGTGTTGTAATGATAAAATCTTGGTAAATGTGGCTGCATGTGTAATCCCTGGTTAGGTGTTTACTCGTATATGGTGCGGAGGAAAGAGGAACCGGACATAAAAGTATAGACCGAATTATTCTTCAGTCTTTGAAACAAAAGACTGTAACATTACACGCCTCTTTTGTTCTCCTCCCCCATAGTGCCATGTTGTGTAAATACATTTAAACATCAAATAAATTGTTTTTTGCGTTAAAAGGTATATATTACTTAGGAACAAAGGGCTCTTTTATCCATTAATCTTTGGGTCTTATATGGCTTTCTCGTAAAGGATGGGAAGGAGAGACGGAAGGTGTTAGGAGAGCCGAAAGTAGCTGTTACATATTACAAATGTTCCTAGGAGAGTTGCATTTACTGAAATGATGTCTGTCTGTGTAGCCTCAGCAATATTATACCTTTTCCAGTTCAGTTCTGTGCCTATTAAATTCAGTACCATACAGGCTGCAAAGTTCTGACCGATCCATGTTTCTGAATGTAAGTAAGAACATTATTCACACATAAAAGTTTAACGGTGATCACTATTTTGTCACAGATTATTCTCTGACTCTATGCCTGTACCAGCTGGAGTTGCCAATAGTACAGACTTAATCGTAAGCGTTTTACTATTGAAAGTTACGGATGCATAGTAAATGTGAAGTAAATTATATGGAAATATTTCTTCTTCGACGTGTTCTGTAATATTTCGGATGGTTGCAACATAATTCCTTGCACAGTATACCGTGTCGATTTTGCACTCACATGTTTAAATGTGGGCAATATAGATTTAAAATATTCCGTATTACAACTTCCGGCAGCTTCTAGTTATTGACAATATATCAAGCATAAAACCTTCTAAATCCGCTGTTACATGTGCCCTACGTAATGCAATGTAATGACTACAAGCTTACATGCCTTTTAATTAAATAGAGAAACTAAATTTTATGTGTGATTTCAGACTTCCGCTGCGAAGCAGATGAAATCTGCGCCCTACTGGGATATTACGTAACTTAAAGCAGTAATTCCTTGCCGATGTTTCTGGACATCTTATCTGTCCACTCTTCATGGGTAAAAAATTCTTGGAATTTAGATGGAACCCATATATTCTCCCGAAACGTCGGTAAGGATATACCACTACACGCTGCATAACATCCCAGAAGGGCGCAGAGCTCATAAACTGTTTTTGTGTAAATGAGAGGAATCCGTTGCAGAAAGGATACCACGTTTCCTGCGTTAAAGAAAATTCATGGTGGCCACAAATTTGAAGATGACCGTGAGGTAGCACGAAGGTTGATAACACAAGATACGATCTGCTATCAAAAGCGAGTAGGAGAGCTCGTCCCACGATAAGACAAATATTTCGACTTTAGTTGGACCAGTGGAAATCTAATGGTGCAGCTGTAAATATATACCTGAAATATAATGGTGGAGCTGTACAAATACACCAGAAATGTAATGGTGCAGCTGTACAAATACACCTGAAATGTAACGGTGCAGCTGTACAAATACACCTGAAATATAATGGCGCACCTGCACAAATTTGCCTGAAACATAATGGTGCAGCTGTACAAACACTTGAAACATAATGGTGCACCTTCACAAATTTGCCTGAAATATAATGGTGCAGCTGTACAAATACACTTGAAATATAATGGTGCACCTGCACAAATTTGCCTGAAATATAATGGTGCAGATGTACAAATACACCTGAAATATAATGGTGCACCTGTACAAATTTGCCTTAAATATAATGGTGCAGCTGTACAAGTACACCTGAAATGTAATGGTGCAGCTGTACAAATATACCTGAGATTGACTTTTCTAGAATTAAATTGTTCTTCTAAATTAAGCAACCAAAAGCGTTGTTTTGACTACATTTTCTGACTGAGTGTCTAACAAGTGTAGGCTATCAAAGTGCTTTCAGAGAGAACTGTACCTCAGATTGATCTTCACGGTTCTTAGATAAATGGGACTGCTTTGACTTGGAATTCGTACTGCACTGTAACTATTGGAGAGACTTTGTGTTTCGTCGTACGTGAAAATGTACAAGCCGTTCATGTTGCAATTAGAGTGAATGATGAATATTACTTTCTTGTTGGATGTGACACGATACCTTCTGTCAGGTAGTTTCAGAAGTTCCGGAGAAAATTGCTGCTTCCTTCTTGCCGGTAGAAATAGTACTATCCTGCCGTGAAGAGAGTGGTGATCTCCATAGTCACCACATTCACAGCGTCATATCCCTTGGCGTAGACAGTCGTTATTTACGCAGACTATTTTTAGACTATTTACGACTATGTATCAACAGCTGCGTATAACATCAATAGGAGTATGTCAGTGTAAATGTAAATGAATTACTTGGGATTATTATAAGGATTAAGTTACGACTTATGTAAACTATTATCAAAACTTCACTTGCAGGGACTGAATATAAGTATGTAAATCGAAAATACCTTCCTATTTATTGATTTAGCTCCAAAATATGTCAGAGGTGTTACAAGTGTCCTCACGGACACACCGAAAATTGTCATGTCTTTTAAATTTTATTCATACCTGCCTATCTTCTAACATGAAAGTCTGAGTGAAAGTTTGTGGTCTTTTGTGACATTAACTGATATTGAACAGGCTGGGACGAACAAACGACGCATACAGATATATCATTACCAGGTTAAATTATGCATCTCTTTACCACGTATGCGCTTCTTGCAGTCAGAAGCAGAGAGACAACGGGTCTGCTTGACATTATGCTTGCATCCGACGGGAATAACACAGAATTAATTCATGAGAATTCCATACGTGACTTCCTAATATATAATGGAAGACAAAAATGGAGCATATCTCTAAAAGCAAAGAAATATTGAACATCATTTATTCTTCTCATAATATTTGAAATTGTTAAGTATTTATATGTGTAATGTGTAGCGGAAATGACGATTATTGTTAAGAACCTTGACTCAGTTATATTCCTTAATGTAGCGCCTATTTGTACTCATAGTGGTTCAGAAAAATTCCGAAAATTCGTAGTGTGATAGCTTCTCTTGGGGTATCTGCATTGCTATACTTCGTGTCAAAATTTGTTCATGTTTCAGAATAAGAAGTACGTAACATCAAATCCTATATGTAAGGCCTAAAAATTATACCAGTTCATATAATTTAATGTTGCCTTATGTTTGCCTTGAAACTGTACTTTTTACCGATAACGTAACGTCCTTACAATAAACATTACTCAAATGTTCGAAATTTACCGTCAGACGAAATCTGATGGACAGATCCAAAAACAAAAAAGCCTTTTAATGTGGAGTTTTTTATCCTAAGCTTTTAAATTTTCTGATTGCCTTGAAAGACGCGACTTCAGGACACTGAAAATTATTTTGTACCTAATGTTTGTTTCTTCCTTGAGCGCTTTTATCCATTCTGAAATTTTGTTGTTTAGGCCGTGCCATGCGTGTACCAGGAATTTAGTCGCCGGCTCCCCACCGCAGAGTACCAGGTTTTGTTTTTGTACCATTTCACGCAGAGTTTATGACGCACAACCTGTCAGTCGGAAAGGATCTTTCTTCGAGCACTTCGATTTTCTCCTCTAAAAACATAACATTTGCAATTAACAGCTTCGTTAAATAACATTTTTAAAGAGAGTGTCTTCACACGTGGCTGACCGTCTAAGTTTGTTGGTAATTCGTTTCAGTCTAATTTGTTATAATATTTACAGGACTAAGTCTGATTGTATGTCAATCCTGGGCGACCATTCTTAGTTTATTTTAATAGAGAAAATTGCCATAAAAAGCACATATTTAATCTAGAATATTAATGTTTCTCTCAATACACCACTTGTTTTTGCTTATTTTTAAGTCATTCTCAAGGAAATAAAATTCAAACTTTTCTAATATTTTGTGTTTTATTGACACTAGTAACACACTAGTGTACGCTTTATATAAAAATTGATCACATAATAAGACCTATTAATGAGGAATGACTTTTCTTTATAATTGGGATATTCTTAAAAAGTTTTTAAATTTGGGTTTTAACACAAAAAATATCATTACAGAATAATTATTGAATCTTGGTTGAAACAGTAGGTCTGCCTTTTAATTGACATAAAACACTCGACGACATGAACAACTAACAACTGTTATTTATGTTCGTTTGTTTTACCTCGCTTCCTCGTGGAGATAGGCTACATGTGCTTGATCGAGGTGACATACAACAATGATGACGACGATGATGAATATAATAATAAAAATGACACGTATTTTATTTTTAATTTGAATGTGCTTCATGGTTCAAGAACATGTACATGCAACAATAAGTAGATTGCAGCAACCGTTTACTAACCTTTGTGTTTGACAAAGGCGCTCTTTCAACAGCAGAGATTTGTACAGTACAATGTGGAGGCAAAAATGAATATATGTCAAATATCGGTTTGTTTGAAGGAACGTAATGAATCTTTAATCGTAAATACAGCTTATAATGGCAAGACAAGAAGAGCACGTCGAGGATTAGAAAGTAAGACTTCTTCAGTAGAAAGCTACCTCAGCAAAAATCGAAGTAAAGAATTGCTGGATAAAAATAAAAAGGAAAGAAATATTATTGGTCTAAGTTCTCGCATCCGTGAAGCTGAGTTTCCGTTCTGGTACGATGTGATGCCCAGTCACTGGATTATACGTTCCTGACATTTAGAGACAAGGCAATAGTCTCATATTCAAGGTTATAATTGTCTTGTCCCGTGAAATGACACCATTCAGTTATCTAAAGAAGTCTAATTGTCTGAACCTTTGAAGATGAGAACAGTACTTTGTTTCGAAAAGTCTGGAAATGATTACCCATTAATGTACCATACGTATTGCTTCAATTTCTCCTTATTTGAGGTTTTATTTGGTGAAATTCTAATTATGACTCAACTTGATTAAGATTGTATAAATATTGTTTCATGGAACACAAATAAGTCAGTATGTCAGTATATTGTGAGAAAACAAAAGCAGGTTCCTAGACATTTATAGTTACAAAGGTCGATTATTTAGCTGGCTGAGACATAAACCGTGTTTTCCTATATTCGTTTCCAACCTTGAACTTATTCAATCTGGCAATTACTTACTTTTCACCTACTTTCGTTCATTGTTCCTTTTTTCCTTCTTCAGAAATATCACATTCCCAACCTGAAATTCTGTTCTATCCGTACAATTTCCTTCATATTTCTCGCACATTTCATTTCCTCTGCCATCAAATTGCCACCCCACCTAGCATATTTCAGCAGTATTGCGTATTATTCCCTCACCATCCATCTCAAATCTTTCCTTTTTAATCCCAATCCTGTCAGTAGTGCAGAATTCCTTGATAATATGGAACAGGTTTTTTTTTCTTTCAGAGAAATTAACTATTATCCTGCTAACGTGGAGAATATGGTGAGCTCCTAATAATGCCATCAAATGGCAGCTGGGACTTAACTCGGCGTGTGAAGCTTTAATATGATGAAAATACATTTGTGTCTCTCCTTCTGGTTTTTATTTCGAAAATTATTGACCACATGATATTTACATTTTGTATTAGTGGTCTACGCGAAATATTCTACAAATTTTTTACCGGAACCCACTTTAGACTTTCGTTGGCTTCATATGAAAGCACATCATAGGATTTCCGAAAACATTCCGTTATCAAATAAGTAGGTATATTATATGGCACTTACCTTCTACCCCCAGCGTTATTACGGTGGTAAATCAAGGACAATGAAGCAGAGAGAGCATGTATTACGAATTGGAAGGTGAGAAGTAAGATAGGTACACGTAGTTTACTCCAGTAACTTGAACCAAAACGACCCTTTAGAGATTAGGTTAAATGATGAAATGGTTCGTGAGAATATGTAGTATGTGGTTATGGACTTAATCCGTGCGGTTCAGGACAGTAATCAGTGGCGGAATATTGTGAACATGGTAATAAACCTTTTTTGCAAGTAACGTCCCTGGCCAACAGTTTCTTAAGATATAGACGTATTCCGCATCATTTAATTACATGATTTAAGAAAGAATGAAATTGAATTTTGAAATGTTGTTAAAGTTTTCCATGTGTTAGGTACATAGGGAAATGCAACATAAAAGCTGCTGGCTGCGTGTAGTGAGACCAGCTTTGCGTAACTTTGTTCGCATGACTGTAAAATGCTTCGTGACGGGTGCATGACTGAGAACTTCCCACACAATAATACAATGAGAGAGAAAATTCATAATCAAATTCAGTGAAGAAGGAAAGACGTCTTTGTACTTTAGTGTACTTATGACAAATTGTTACAATATTAATAGTTCATAATAATAATTCATCTGTAATAATATACTTACTTATAATATTTCGTCATAAAAAATGGCATTTGGCACGGAAAAAGTAAAGCCGAGGCTCAGACCACGTGTGTTTACGCCTCCAATCCTACATACGTCGTTAGGAGATAGTAATGAAATTGAAAAACATAATTAAGTTTTTCCTTTGAAACTTTAAGTATGTTAATGAGTCAGTATCAAATTACTTAATGTACAATCAAATTACCTACAGTGTTTCAGAGTTTATAGCCGTAAAAGAGAAACGTGAACACAGATTCGTCAAGGCCACCATGTATTTCTTCTGCACTGTCTATCAATATTGTCTTAAGGCGATTTGCATATTTAAAAAATTTGTTTTATCACACATAATTTGTATTACGTCAGCATGGACGAAAACCCTCTGGGCTGAGGTTCAAGAATTTTTTGTGTTAATCTTGCTTATGGTAAGGAATGTATTTTGTGTAAAGTTTATTGTGTTAATCCTACTTTTGGTACGAAATATAAGGTGTGTAAAGCTTATTGTGTTAGTCCTGCTTATGGTAGGAATTGTACAGTGTGTACAATTGATGGTGTTAGTCCTGCTTATGGTAAGAAATGTAGAGTGCGTTAAGTTTATTGTGTTAGCCCATACTTATGGCACGAAATGTACAGTTAATGATGATAGTCTTGCTTATGGTGCGAAACGTAAAGTTTACAAAAGTTAATTTTGTTAGTCTTGCTTATGGCACGAAATGTACAGTGTGTACAGTTTATAATAATTTTATGAAAATTTATTAGCAGATTAAACTCTTATTAGGTGGACGGAAAATTGTGGAGACGTGATGATACTATAGGCCTTCATTTAAGAATTTAAAACTTGTGGTAAATAAGAAACTTAAAATTAAGAATAACCTGTAATTAACGTGGAACATTTTTGGTAATAAGAAGGAAGAGGTGCTGAAAATTATACGTAAGGTTTCTTCCGATCCTTATTCGATTACATTGCAATATTTCTGCATTAAGCTATTCTGCAGTTACTACGTAACCACTAGTAATTCTGGACTTGTATGTGCACCCATCCCAATTCGGAGGGCCTGTGGGCCCAGGCGTCACGTTTATCGGCGGCACCTGCTGCAGCATCCCCCAACCCATCCAGCTGTCCACCAATGCAGCCCCACAATGGACGGCAGTCACACTCTCCCCGCCCTGAGCCTGATAGTGACGGCTGCCCCATGTGTTAGTAGAGATTCCCCCGGGAGAAACAGGGACCCATCCCCTTCATTTCCCTCTACCCAGCAACCGCATCCTGCGGTACGATACATTCCTCTGTCCCATCCTCCTTACAACTGCCACCCAATTCGCTTAATCCTGACGAGGACGAAGGGCGACCAAGCATGGACATGTGGACTGGTGGACAAGCGGCAGTAGGCTGACTATACAATGAGGCTAGCGACTTCGTCCCCTACCTTCTATGCAATAGTCGTCGTATCGTTACTTGCGTGTATAAGAGAGGCATAATTCGTTCCTGATGTTTCCAGAGTTGGATGTTTTACCGAACTCTTGAATATTAACCATCGTCTAGTGTTCAAAAAATTGAAAATTACAAATAATAAATACAAAATATTTCCCCGAGCCCTAAGAATGTAATAGCTAACGAGCTCAACTAATTAGATACATCAATATATATTTTCTTAAGATAAACGCACATCCGTTTCCCGAAACCTGGTGCGTTACTTTTGCATTCTGGAACAGTGGACGCAGAATAAAGTTGATGCATTAGACAATACTCATATACACGTATGGAATTCGACATGATGTTAAAGTTTTAGATTGGAAACTCATATCTTGTTAATGTTGATGGTGACTATTATAATTCTTACAAAGTCTGTGTATCGTTTTGCCATAGTGAAGACGTGTACATATTCCTAATTCCATGCCCAAAATGGAATATAGACGTGAAGCCTGCAACCCAGACACTACTCAAACCCAACTGCACCAAATCTCCAACACACAGCGAACCAAAAAAAAAACGACCAATGTGGTAATTCAACAGCATACTCGCAAGCTCCTGATGATGGATATATTAATGCCCGAAACATGTTGAGTACATAAGAAGAGAAATAAAATAGCAAGTGACATCAAGTTGGTCTATTTTTTTTTTCAGCTCTCACAATGATGCACGGTCCAATAAATGTAAGATCCATCGTAAATATTGAAACGCATTTTGTTGGATATTTATATATTTTTGGGTCTGATTACGAGTAATACATGGAATATAGAACATATTAAAAAAGGTAAGCGTGTATATGAATCTAGCAGATATATATTTTAATTATAAAATTAGAAATTGCGTGATGATGAGAGTTAAAAACAATATTACTGGCTTGTTGAAGTTCAGGATATTAATAATATTTTAAAACTTGTTTCACTAAAGTAAAAAGAAATTTAACAGTTTTGAGATACTATTTCAATCTGTTTTACAGTATTTATTCCAACAATGAATAATCTAAACCAACAATAATTTGTCAATTTATGATATATCTCCTCCTCTGCGCGGATGTCCTCAAGGATGTGTGTGTAACAAAGAAATAAACGAATGGAAAATCCCCTTGGAGATATGAATATGTGTATTTAAATATAGAATGCCTTCATATTAACATTGTTACGATTATTTAAATATTTAAAATATATACTAAGAACAAATTTCATTCTTCTTCTACATGGGGATAGTTTTGTCACAATTTCGAAAATATTATTAAAATTCTCTTCTATACATTAGTGACAAGATACGGACACTGACCATATAAGTTGTGATCTTTAATTTATCTATCATTGCTCGAAGGAATTACTTTTGCACCGAAATAAGTGTGAAGTACTTGCCTCAAATTTCGTACTTACATACAAGATAATATATATTATTCTATCAAGTCATCCTGTCCAGAAAATGAACAAATTTGAAACTTTGAGTTCTATAAGGAATCTACGTTTATGTCAAGATTAATTTCGTACTTCGCAAACAAAACCAAATGCTTTCATCGAAAGACCACTCATTGCATTTATTGAGGAAAAAGTGACATATTGCGAGAATGGCACAGAACACATAAATAAAATTTAAGAACAAAATATATATTTCTAATCATAACCTTGGCTGTATATGCACTAACCACTAAGGTTTCAAGTGAAACCATTTAAATGATTGGCTTGAAACATGGTACAGAGAACTGGGCCACCTGAAACTTCCCGCTGTAAGTGAAATCAACATTCCTACATTGCGAGCTTCTGGCGTGGATATGCCACTGTCGTCACTAGTGAGAAGTCGATAATTCTTACGTTAAAAGAGATTTTCCAAATACAAATTCTGATATAGCGCCACTGTTTGTCAAAAGCACTATGTGACGGTATATAGAAATACTGTATAACAGGAAGTCTATGTCTACAGTCATATATGGTCTCTAATGGACGGTGGTGCTATATCGGGGACTGATTGTATATGAAGATTTTAAATAGTCTTAAATTCTTTAAGATTCATACAAGTAACCTGACCACCTGAAATCTGTACCGTAATTACTTGTTTAATCGCCGTTGCTAAAGAACCGTTCAAGATCAACGAGCGACATTTTATGTCGTGATAAGTAATCAACACGTAATTTTTTCGAATGGTTCTTTTACGTTAACAAATAAATAAGTGATGATTCTGTCAACATTGAAAGTTACGACAAACAAATTTGTTGCTCATGTGACCGTGCATCCTAAATATGGAATTATTTGTTAGACCAACTTGATGCAAAATTATGGTTTATTGATAAACCAATAACTGAAAATATGTCGGGCACCATTGGGCCCATCTGCAGGAGTGCAAGGCTGTACACTACTGCATATGGTTTTCAGCACTTAAAGTGCTGGCAGGAGTCTTGGGACGCCTGGAGGCAGGTCGTGTGCACTGTGTAGAGGCTGTTTATCGAGTCGAAAAACAACCTCTACGCCATATGCAGTAGTGTACAAAATTTCACTCCTGAAGATGGGCACAATGGTGCCCGAAATATGTTGAGTTATTGGTTTATCAATAAATACTAATTGTTGCATCAAGTTGGTCTAACAAATCAATTAAACAAATTTGTGTTTGAAGGTACGAAAGCAAGTAATAAGTACTCAAAAGTAATTGTTGATTTAAATAATTATTGAAGTGACTAGTCTAAGATTTTAACGACCACAGACTCATGGTTAGGTTCCCGGCTGGTGCAGAATGGTTTTCCTTCTTCAAAACGTCCTATTCGGTAGTATGGTCGCTCTTTTCCTGGGCTTGAAACTGGCAACTCGTTTCATAATAGTGCCGACAGTGAGAATCAGTGGAGCTAGAACATCATTCCCTCAAACACCTGTGTGACCCGCAAAAGGAAAACTTTACCTTTTACCTAGTTGCTGTTTTTGTAGTCGCTGCAGTTTCCACAACTACTGAAACATCTTAAGTTACTTGCGATTCCGCAAGGTAAGTACAAGCAGTGTACAGATCGAAATAAGCTTCCTCTTTAAACGGGCGCAGTTGATGTTAATGGCAATGGAAAATACATTTACTCATCACCAATCAGTGCTGTGCGTTTATTGTATTCTGCCACAGGCTCGAGCAACTAATGTTTCCAAACAGTATATCACACCATGGCAGCTGAGAGATAATCGTTCGGCGAATCTTCCCACACCTTTCCCTTGCTGTACCTCCACATTTACGGCAGCAAAGCCGTGTACAAAATGAAAGAATTAACACGTGTTTTTCAGAAGTTTTCTCCTACTTTTTACGCAAGTAAATTAACCCCTGTCTTACGTATGTAATTATAGACATTTCACTTAAAATGCAGGCAGATGTCGATGGTAGTTATTCGCTATATTACAGTAAAGGCAAATGTCTGCAGCACTTTTTATTTGACGTGATATTTACACTCTTTTCATTAAATTAGGCTCATACAGCTTTGAGTTACAAACGTAACATGTGTATCAGAGTATAAACATGTGTTACACATGTAAGCTATAATTAATTTATGCGTTGTAGTCAAAGGAATTTTAATTTAATGAAAGTGTTTTTTTAATTAAAGCAATTTCATTAATTTCAAACCGACCAAGACAGGGGAGGATAAGTGCTTTGAACTTTGTTAATTAGTGGTTTACATGTTGTATACCATAATTGACACTTAATATATTTGCGTGTTGAGTCAGTGGAGATTTCACCTGTGTTCATTAGTACACATACAGTGTAGTATTGGTTAATTTTTTGTTTGATTAATAAACCTCAGATAGAAGTAATATTGCACAATGCGAAGGTAAAGTTAAAACAGTCCTATTACAGGCCTGGAGTGGCCCAGAGTGTTCCAGGACGTTAAGGTTCCCAGATTTCATGACAACGGCACAGGATGGTGGTAAGGTTGTCAGCCTAAAGCACCGACCGCCTTTGCCCCCAAGAAATGTTCCTGGCACTCATTTCTGTCAGAGGCTGAGTCGATCCCAGGGCCCTAGTGCGATCGGAAGGATTTTGTGTCAATGAAAAATCCACTTACTCCAGCTGGGATCGAACCAGTGACCTTCCGATTTGTAGCACAGCACCTTAACCACTGTGCTACTACGGTCCCCTACACAATGCGAAGACCTGTGTTAAATGCACATTGTGTTTGTAAAAAGTTGGTCGTCTCCCTGCACTAAAGTTTTCCACATTGTTAACCGCTGAGCTAGTTATCAGATTCAACCCCTTTGTGAATCACGATAATTCATTACCATGTCAATAAACGTCTGAGAGTGTACCTTATTCTGACCCTAAATAATTTATTCGATTTAATTATGCGATGTACATTTTAGTAATATTTCTGCCTTCATTACGATATTCACAGTGTCCGACAACAAAACAGGTACTTTGCCAAATCAATCCACTTTACACCCACAAACCTTATTTCACTCATTTTTAAAGCTATCCTGCACCAAATTCTGTATATTCCATACGGTTCCCTTGTTTCATTTATACCCAAGAAAATGTAAGCTTCTCGTCTCTCCCATAAATTTTACATATTTTTGTCTGATCATCCCTTGATTTATAAATGTATTTTTTTTCCTGTGGCGCTAAAGCCTTGCTCGGGTCTAGGGCTCCTCATTGTTGAGGTTATAACCGTAATAATAAGTAACAAAGTATGGTGACATGCACAATTAAACACTACAAAATGATGGCTTAAACGTCAAAGAACTTAAAGGCTCTAAGCAATTATAACATCGACATTGGATTGAAGTGAACTATCAGCTTCTTGCCCTGGCAGCTTTACTGTAGGGAAAATATACTCCTTTGCTTTTTGGTTCGGATGTGAAGTGAGCCTCAGTTCCGGTCAGAAGAATATGGAGAAGAGAGTTTCTGACCTCTGTCTGGTATCGTACCTCGAATCCTCCGTTACGCAGCCTGCAGCTTAGTCACAATATTTAATGGGCTATCCGACAGAGTAATGTTCAAAGAAACGCACACATTTGTAATCCCTTCCATTAATATCGTGTACTCCGTTTGTGTAACAAAATTTAATTTCCTTCCTTAAAAATCCTGTATCTTGAAGTTTCTTGTGTTGGACTTTGTTTTAGTGATGTATGTAACTACTTAGAATAAGGCCGTGACTGCCAGTATATGTTTCTTTTTTCTTCTTCTTCTTTCTTCTTCTGGTGAAAGATAGTTTGTGTTTGCTGGATCGGATGATGACGTGTTGAATCACAGCAGGATGGAGGCTGAAGGTTTGGAAGAGTTGAACTGGAACTAGGCCAGCTGTAATCAGAAACTACGGCCTTGACTTGGGCTTCTCAACACAATTGATCTTGATTGCTTCTTGGGGGGAGTTATACGACTTTGGAAACTCGCCTGTAGGGTAGATGGCACAGTGTTCCTAATTTCATTACAACATCAGTTCTTTACGAAGGAAGAGGGGTAGTTAGAGGAAGATAGCGTGATGGAAGCAGGGGCGGCGAATTTACTCGTCGCACCCAAATTGACGTTTAGATTAACCTCTTTATGGGAGATGTAGCTCAGTTGGTGAATGTTCCAGTACAAGAGTTTGACCTGAGTATTTTGCAGTTTTGGTAAAAGAACAGTTATGGCACGTCCATTCTGTCCGAAGTGTTCTTTTACAGCTTGGATGATGAATCAAGACAGACAGGAATGCCGTGGCTTGTCAAAACATTTTCATTTGAAGGGCTGCCACCTTTGTAACATAAAAAATAATCTTATATGCAGGGCGTAACTATTCTCAAATTCTTGTTTGTCATCGAGTAGCTCATATCATACAGTATTTAAGTCTTTAGAATTTTGTATTATTATTATAATGTGTCAAGTGTGTGGTCCCACAATCATAGATGGATCATAGGAACCACTTACGCACAGAAATTATTGATCTTACCTGAGCTGCGATTATTCAATAAGTTTAAAAGTAACCAACTAAATAAATACAACGTTATGCCTTATTTAACGATGCTAACAATTTTTAAGTTTATTTTATAGTTAGACATAGCTTTGTGTTTTCTTATAATTAGTTAACAGGTAAAAAACCTTAACGAAGCTTTATTTTAGATAACTCTTACAGCAATATGTTTTGATACCAAACATCCATCGTCAGGCTAATATTTGATAAAATGCTTGAAAGTTATTCATTTGCATTTGCTAAAATTGGATCTCATTTTTAACAAATACGGTAGTTTCATATTTTACATATGTTGATTCTGTAATGAATTACAATTCAGGTTAAAATATGTGCAGTTAAATTGATGGAAGGTGGTTTGTTGATGTAATTAGATGGAGCAAGGCGGACTACTTTGTTGTTTGTATCTCAATAAAGATTTGTCTGTAATGTTTGTTCCTGCAATGGCATACGCAATCAGAAATAAGATTTATATATATATATATATATCTTTCCAGTTAGAAAGTCCTAATTCCTATTATAAATGTCATTGCAGGAATGAATGTTATAGACAACTGTCTGCCTTGCTCCATCTAACTACTTCAGCACACAACCTTCTGTCAATTTAACTGTGTATATTTCGGCCCAAAATATAATTCATTACAGAACAACGTTCGTAAACATGAAAAAAATTGTGAAAAGTGAGATCTCACTTTAGGAAATGAAGCTGGATGTTTTTTCAAAATATTTTATGGAGCATTAAAATGATGACGACCCTTTATGTATGAAATACGTTGCTGTAAAAATTTCCAACAACAAATCTGTGTTGACGGTTTGTACTTACTGACTGATGTTACGTTTATTTCGTAATATAAGTGTATGGGAAAGTTGTACCTTTGCTCAGTTAAGTAGCCTAATGTAAATAAGAATGGGGTAGTGTGCTGGGAGTGTACCTGAATAAAGAAAACTGTTGGTATTAGATGGAAGTAGCTGTTCAACTTTAAACTCTAGCTGCTTTATCCCAAGGAAAAATCCCAGATAGGAGGCTGGGTGGACCGTATATCCGGTCTTGGCACTTGAGGACAGTATAACCTCTTGCAACTTGCATCTACCGAGAATCGAACTTCTAGTTTCCGGTTTACGGCCTGTAGCCAGTCATTTTATTGACTGATCTCTCCTGGATCTAAATTAATTAGTGCGCATGTTTCTGTAAGTCTAGATGTAAAAATGACAATGTTACGAACGGTGTGTGATGTAGTGTGTATTAATACGACAAAGGGAAGAATGCAACGATAGCTGAGAATAGGAACCAATTACTGGTTTACACTTGTGGCGTGAAAATTCCTTACTCCATAAGCGGCGCGACTGTTAGTTTCTCATGGGGTACTTTATTTTGTGTGTGTGTGTGTGTGTGTGTGTGTGTGTGTGCGTTTGTGTTTTTTTGTTTTGACACTTCTCATTAATAAGTGATAGAGTGGCGCTGATCATATTTGTGTGGTGTGAATACAAGAGTTGACATGTTTTCATATCCTATAAAACCGATTTCATTTAGATGAGGTCCTGTACGTTTTTTTTTATTTTGGTTTTGTGAAGAGCAATAGTGTAGTTCCTTTAAACAAATCAGGAAAGTTTGCACTCAGTTTCTTAACTGTTCGTCATTGATGATAATTAATTCGACAATCTGAATCCAGTGAAACTAAAGGTGCTTTAAGAATATAATTCAATTATCGTTTGGTATAAATAATGTTGGGTGATTCAAGATTCTTGAACCTTGAAGTTGAGAACGATACATTGTACCGAAACGTCTGCAAGGAAATACCACCATACTGGCATAATGGCGTGAATTTACTTCGGCACCTTGCCTTGAAGGAGAAAAAACATAATGGTAGCTCGCGTCTCGATGTTGTTGAAATCACACACATCCTTGACATGCTTCCGAAGTTGTTTCCTTCCTAGTCGGGCTAAGGAATTATCAGCACCAAGATACTTCGCGGCGGAAGTTTGAAATTATGCTTGATGAGTTGTATGAGGGTAAAGATTTGCAGATAATATTGCCGGATTTACGGAGTTCAAGGGTTTCCTTAAACGCCAGGCAAAGGCTTTATGCTGTTAGAACAACGAGGAAGTTTCTGACCAAATTAATTGCATTATTATCTATGCTTTACTTAACGACTCTCTGTCTAGTTCAAACTGTAGAGCATTTCGTAGTGGTGAGGAATAATACATTTTAGAAATTCTTGAGAATGTGCTTGTACCCTAATTTTAGGTGACCTCCTGGATTTTGCCTTTAGGAAATAAGAAACGTTTCTGCAAACCTCGGATGCGATAGTGAATGCTGGGGCTGAGATTCAAACAGGTCACACTCCTAACACGTGTGAGAAGGCTTGAGCCAGTTTTCTGGGGACATTTTGTTTTTATATTATTTTTATTTATTCCTATAACAATTAGAAGCACTGGACCGGTAAGCACTTTGACGGCTTCTAAAAGTGATAAATCTGTATTTTCCGTAATTTTTTTTTACGTCAGTGAATCTATGGTGTTTCTTAATATTAATATTGTCTGTTGATACAAATTAATTATCAGTGACCTTGGCTCACTGAGAAAGCAGTTATAACAAAAAAACATTAGTTTTGAAAACTTCTGTGAAAGTCAAGTGTATTCAACACTCATATTTTTAGCCTTTATCGTACCTCGACGTGGCTTTTCGGATGACGAGGTCTTAAAATGTTTAAAACCCTAACATAACGTGAGACAGATTGCGAACTTTTTCCCGAGGAGGATGAAATTACGTGCCACTGAGATTGCCACAATTTAATAGTGATAATGAAGATTCTTATGCTTATTGGACCGTGCATCATCTTGATATTTGAATAAAGGTAGATGAACCTGATGACACGTGCTTTATTATGTCAATTTACTGCTCAACATGTTTCGGATGTTAATACATACATCTTAAGGAGCTTGCGACTACTTGGTGCGTTAATGTGTAGGCTGTATTGTACTGACTTGAGGCGTGTTGG
>Ga0123354_10006082_pt1 | contig 17817 bp, 12 predicted proteins | sample TergutLab28metaG_2_FD_97872 | JGI IMG/M metagenome (GOLD analysis project Ga0123354, IMG submission 97872) | Labiotermes labralis P4 segment gut microbial communities from Petit-Saut dam, French Guiana - Lab288 P4 | ecosystem: Host-associated > Arthropoda: Insects > Digestive system > Gut ...
CATCCCCGTTGTGTGTGTGAAACTAGGAAAAGGTATGTAGTCAAACACAACTTAATCACTGAGGTGTATTTAATGACTGTGATGGAAACAACTACATGTTTCGGCCTGTATTGACCATCATCATGTTGTCTAGGGAACTTAAGGGCTAGCTATATGCATGCGCGCGCACGTGGTGTAGAGATCTCTACATACGCCCCTGTTTTGATTCAGTTTGTCAAGCTATGCGTATGTAGAGATCTCTACACCACGTGTGCGTGCATGCATATAGCTAGCCCTTAAGTTCCCTAGACAACCTGATGATGGCCAATACAGGTCGAAACATGTAGTTGTTTCCTTCACAGTCATTAAATACACCTCAGTGATTAAGTTGTATTTGACTACATACCTTTTCCTGACTTCATCTTGCTCAGGATAGGCGCAAGTGGAAGGCTCTTGTGAACATGGTAATAAACCTTTGGGTACCATAAAATGTGGGGAATTTCTTGACTAGCTGAGAAACTTAACTTTTCAAGGCGGTCTCAGCCCCAGGGAGGTAGAAATGCAAGTGACTGAAAAAGTTTAATGTGTGCTGGACCGTGCATCGTTGTGATAATTGAAGAATGACTGAAAAAGTTTGATGTGTGTTGGATCGTGCATCGTTGTGATAATTGAAGAATAAGAACCAACTAGATGATACTTATTGTTTATTACACATATCATAGGCTCAACATGTTTCAGGCACTATAATGCCCATCATCAGGAGCTCATGACTGTAGTGTTGATTACCACATGGGCCGTCCCGTTCTTAGGTTGCTGTTGGTTGGAAGTTAGGTGCAGGCAGGCTGGATAAGTGTCCGGGCTGCAGGCTGTAGCCTGCAGCCCGGCTGTTGAGATGTTTGGCTACTTTGCATTTTGGCTGTTAACTGGAGGTAAGCCATACTGACCGATTATTTAAATTACTTATTTCAGTGAGTTGTTTTCGGCAACAAAATTACTTTTCTAAATTTCGCAATTACCACTTGGGATTAAATAGTGGCATGACAATTAACTGGGTTATTAACTTGTGTAATTCACTTGTTTATAACTTGTGTATATATGATTAGTCAATAGAACTTAGTGTTGAATTAGTTATGATAATTGTCACTGACTGAACTATATAGCCCTCTAGCCCCCAATTACTTGGATAATCATGAGGCCTTCGATTTTCGGCTACCGCTACCATTCATTTCTGGTCTCCTTGGAAATTCCAGAATAGGTTTAACAAACGACCATAGTAGGCTTGCCTAAGTTACCACTCAGCTTGGGCACTACATAAATTGGTTGGATAAGTGTCCGGGCTGCAGGCTGTAACCTGCACCCCGGACACTTATCCAGCCGGCCTGCACCTAACTTCCAACCAACAGCAACCCAAGAACCAGACGGCCCATGTGGTAATCAGCACTACAGTTGTGAGCTCCTGATGATGGGCATGGTATTGCCTGAAACATGTTGAGCCTATCATAAGTGTAATAAAACAAAACGTAACATCTAGTTGGTTCTTATTCTTCAATTATGACTGAAAACGTCTTTGAGAAGGAAATAATGGAATTTAGCAAGATTGTTGTATGAATATTTGTCATACATGAGCTGCTTTTTTTTATGTCGAATGCTTTAACACTTAAGGGAATGTTTTTTGCATTTATCTGTAATACTGACATGGAATTAAAAACATAATAGAGTACTGGAATAACATGATTCCATGTATTTGTGCTGGGCCTTGACTTGGAAAATGGAAATGAGATGATTATTGTATTTTCTGTTTCCAAATAATGAATATGTATTTGTTATTGTTTCAGTTATTGTATTCATTTATTCTTGTTTGAATTTTGTAGGTGCATATATGGATGTATTATATTTTTTAGAACACTAGATGTTCTTTAGCTTGTTTGTTACAAATTTAAGTATGTATTAATTGGGCAGGTAAAGGCCATGTTTTAAGTAATTCATTTTTTCTTAATTTTTTGTGATTGAAATTCGTAAGATATTTTTTAAGAATGGATATCCTGATCTCATATTACCATGTTTACGGGTACCTCACTCTTTTATGTAGTGTAAAGATCATCTCAACCTTTCACAGTAACAAAATGTACCTTGACATTTGGTTTGGTTCATTATAACAAAATCTTGCACCACTATTGTTAATTAGTATGTGTCAGCACATCTCTGTTCCTATTGTCTGCCATTTGTTAATTATATTTCTTGGAATAAGGAACAATGAAACATGATTGATATAAAGCCATATTGGCATAATTTTAAATGTCTTAGATTTCACCATACCTTGAATGATTTTACTTGTACTGGTGATTACAGTTTATTATGTAATTAATAATATGATTATACATGTTTTATGGGCAGACTTTGTTGATGGAGAAAAAATTACTGGAATCATTTGTAAGAAGTGGTGTGTCTCCTAGTTTGGGTTCCATTCGTTCTAAGTTTATTAAGAGATTTGAACAAATCAAGTTCATCAGCAAATTGTGTATGAGTATGAAGATGGAAAGGAACATGTGGTTGAACGGTAATAGTTCAGTGTTACTGCGTGCATAGAAGTTGCTTGTGGCCAGCAGTTTTGAAGATGACTTGTGAAGACATTCATAAACCTGCAGGTGTGCAGTATTTTCTTACTTTCTTTTGACTTACAAGCTGCATTATCTGAGTCAGAATATGGACTGACAATGGGCTGGTGGACAACCAGATTTAGATTCAGAGCAGAGCAGGAATTTGACTGTATGCCACCATTATGTCCAGACTGACCGTTGTCCCACCGAGCAAGCTGTCTGTGGGCTGCCTCCCTGCAGGCAAAGCAGTTGCCCCTTGGAGGTGACCACTCACCCCCATCTAATGCCAATGTTAAGAATGTGTGGTGCTTTACTTCTACCTTTATGGCATGTCACTTGGGCACAGGGAAAACATATTTTAATTTCATGGAGGGGGGGGGGGGGGGTTAATTTGGTATGGCAGTGGTGGGGCTGGGGAAGCAGTTTTTAATTTCCATGAAACTCTGAGTGCTGAATTTATCCAGATTATTGTTAATAGACGGGTGTTTGGGCATACTTTATCCTGTTCATTGCAGTCAAAAGTAGTGTGTGATTTTTATGTAACTGAATTGCAACTTTAATTCTCTGAGTTCAGTATTTTACATCAGAATTCTCGTTTATATGTGTGTGTGTGTGTGTGTGTGTGTGTGTGTGTGTGTGTGCTACATTTCTTTCGTTTTCCAACCTTATTGAAAAATATAAGCTCATGCTGTTTTGAAAGGTCAGCACCAACTTGAAGAGTGGGAAAGATTTTAATGAATTTTATCTGCTTGAATCCAGTTTGCAGTGTGTAAAGATGTGCTAGAGACTGCAAGGAGTTTGGATTTGTGGTGTAGTTATTGCATATTGAGGAAGAAACATTGATAGGTTCAGCCAACACTAAAAGCCTCTTTCACATCTTTTGTAAAGATTGGAATTAGTGTGAGATGTTTTGCTGACTGTCTTAAAGAATTACCTCAATTCTGAAGATCAACTTAAAATTTAATGTAGCACATATCTGTAGGTAATTCAAGATTCCGTTCTTGTTTAAGTAAAGGACTGTTTTGGGGAAGTAAACAGAAGCTTTAGCTCAGAATAAGAACTAGCAATAGTTTTGCCAGATGTTTCTTTCCACTCATATGGGCTGTATTGAGGTAAGTCAATTGTTTAAAATAAACACTACATTAATTATAATTGCTCAAAATGTGTATATGTAAATAAAACTAACCTAGAAAAATTCATCCAGATGCTTAACATTATGATATAAAAAAAGTTAAACAAAATTAATTCCTTACTTTATAAGTGATAAGACTGTCATGTAGTCATACAATTCACCCTCTAAACTGTATTGATATTGACAGTTCTGATCAACAACCAAAAATAAAATCAAATGTTGCAAAATATTTCTTAGTACCATTGTATGTGTTGTTGCAGTACTGCAAATACAGAATTGTTTTGCTAACAGTCACACACTTAAATGAGGTGATATTAAGATATTGAGAGAATCAAAATCAAGGCACTGATACATGTAATAATATTAGAAATTCATACTTGGAAGAGTGATTGCTTTAACATGAAAGCATTTGCTGTTTCTTGTCATGACACTGTTGAATCCTGTGCATTATGGAACCTAAACACAAACAAGTAGGGAATTATTATGTAAACTGAAATAGAGTAGATACTGAAATTAACTTCTGGAGTGGTGTCTTATTGAAGCTGAAGAAACTTGTTTTAGTTTTATTATACTGAAGTGGATATGAGCCTGCTGTTATATATTTATGTACAGTATATTAAGATACAAATTTATGTAAAATTGATTCCTTTATTAAACCTGGAAAATTAGTGTTAATATTGCCCACTTCATAGTTCACCTGCCTTCCATTAAATATTAAAGCCTGTTAGTATACTCAAGGCAAGCTGCACCACCATGTTTAGAATTGATCACACTTTTGTTTATGATTGAAATTATTTAATAAATTAGCCATCATCATAGCCATTTTGGCAACATGCTTACAAAATCCAATCCATTTGCATTTCCATATCACGTACTGTATCCATAACTGCATAAACAGGCTGTGTGTCTTAAGCCAAGAGCACTCAAATGTGCCAAAGAATACAGAAAGGATTTTTCAAGAGCTAGTGGTCCAGGTTTCATTATTTTCAAATCTTCTTTAGAGACCTTGCGAAATCTATGGTTTTTAAAGTATTGGTAGGTACTTTTGTTTTAGAAACAAATCATTACAACCAAAAGTAGAGTTTGTGAAGAACTTATTATTTGTGTTGCAGTTCCTTGAAATATTGTTGTCATGCGGCACTGTTAGCAAAGTGTGTCTTGCAGCTTGTATGGCCTCTGTATGTGGTTGTCTTACTATGATCAATGTTAGATCACTTTGTGACTTTTCAGAAATTTGGGAAAAGGCTTATTATAAACATGTATGCATTTCTATGTGTGTTCTTGTAATGTTGAGTCCATTGCATGGCTGTGTACTCCTGTAACAGGGCTGCTTTGCTGTTTAATTTTCAAAAAGATGACAAAGTGATATCACAGTTTTTCATAGCCAGACTTCAAAATAGTTTCAGTATATGTGACAATGAGAACCTAAAATCTGTTTCTGCCACTTCTCACTTGTGAGCTAAAACTCCTTAAGCACAGTAGATGAAACTTAGCATCAACATAAATTACTACAACGGCAGGTGAAGCTTTAGCAGAACTCTGAAGACCAAGTAAACACTAGATCTTGAGTTTGTTTCAGCTGCTGTGGTAATTTGTATTACTTACTAGGACATACTATCTTTGCCTGCTGTGCTTGGGAATTTGTAGTTTTTACAAGTCAACTGGTAATTGCGGATTTTTGGGACTGTGCTGTAATACATACATAATATAAACTTTTACATGAGCCAACCAAATTGATTGAAGAGATGAGCTCTAGTGCCTCATGATAATCGTAGTCACTGTATGTTGCAGATAAGTTTCATATGACTTTCATTTTTGGCTTGTATGGTGAACATAAGATTTGAATATGCAAATAAACAATCATGACACATTAGCAATACGAATATCTTACTATTGAGCCTTCTTGAAAATACTACAATTTTTAAGGCAGAATGTTGATAAAACAAGAAGGTGCAGCTTGAATATGACTGTTTGCCATGTTTATATGTGTCACCAGAATTATATTGTTTCAAACTCTGTTTGTTATTTTATGATTTTTGTTCAACTGGTTGCTTGTATTTTATGTCTGTTATTCAGAGTTTATGGTGCAGATGATACACAGGGCATAAGCAGGGTAACTTGGAGTTTCTCAAGTGTATTAAACTAGCCTTGTATAAAAAATTTCACTACAAAAAGCAGTATATATTTTCCAGCATCATGCAGATGTATAACTTCATTTTTCCTTTGTATTTTGAGCTGTTTGTTAAACTTTTATACAGTACATTTTGTGTTTCCTCGTGAAAGGTAGACATTTCCAGTTAACATGTGTGTTAATACTCAGACTTGCTGTCTCCTGTTTACAGTCTTTGTCTACAATATTATTTACATTTAAGTTTTAAATTAAAAATTTCCATTTTACTGTACGTGAATTGTTGTTGTTCCAGCACCTACCCAGCCTCTTATCCAGTGAATATAGAGGGCTTTTTCCTGGGGGTAAAGCCAACCACTTGTCTCCATTTAATGCTGAGGTTACAGTTGCAAGGAGCTATACCTCCACTCCCATATGTGTCTTCACGGTATGGTGCTTATGAAATATGGGAACAATTTTACTTTTACACATCAGATTTTTAATTGAAAATTGTAGAATCGGCAGCCATGACATTTATGTTACTGACCACATGGGGCAGTCATTGCACCTTCCTGTTCCACTGAGCTACCTCCCTTTGGCTTCAATCAGGATCTGATTTTTTATCTCTGGTTTGTGTAATTCTGCTGGAAGTCCCCCTCTGTGATATATAATCTGTTTTTATGTCCTTGTAAATCAAATTTAATCAACCGTAAGATGCAAAATAATGCTACTTGAAGATTTATAATATTTGCATGCCCGCAACATTTTTAGTTCAGTACTCAAAACTTAATAACTTTTGCACCAAATGTAGGTGGTGGTGTTTCATCGTATTTGTGTTATCAAATTTCACAGAATAATATCATATATGCACACTGAATTAGGTAAAATATGTGTATACAGAGGTGAATATTTATAATGGGACAGTTGACTGTCACACTTTTTATCGGTAGCCGTGGAAGGAACTACGGTGGGTCATTTAGTAAAATGACAAGTTGTGAGTTGGACAGCGGGACAGAATTTGTCTCTTTTGTCACCACTTTTACATTGGCTCAAATGTAATGGTGAGTAAATAAACTGATCAGTTGCTCACATCCACATAGTGTTTAGATTAAGAATGTGGAGCAAATTACTATCAGTTACCCTATTATCCTGTACTCTGTAGCACTTAAGTATAGGGACATGGTTTACTTTACCAGTGAAAGGGTCAATTAAAGTTGCTAGGGCCTACACTCTGTAAATGTCCTTTCTGTGTTTAGAACCATTAACTTGGATGCCAAAAACGTTTCCACAGTAATTTCTATATTATCTCATTGCACCAGGGACTCTGTGAGATGGTAGGGTATGTTAACAGCACTGACACTCTGAAGCAGTAATCTGTCTAAGCTGTGTTTTCAAATGCAGTGCCCAGCCTTGAAGCCAGTGCATTAATTTATGCCACAGCATTTTGCACTGTATGATTTAAGGTACAGGATTAGATGAGTTGTAATGACATGGTAAAAAAATTCAATGGCACAGTGTCGAGAATGCTATCAAGAAACTGTCTTTTATAGATCAAAGGCTCCTTAACATGTTCATAACAGTCTATCATTGGACTGTTCTGAGACATGAATAGTATTGGCCCCATCTGACCTATTTCCTGTAAAGATTTTGTGATTTCTTGCGAATTTCATATATATGTATGTGTGTGTGTGTGTGTGTGTATATATATATATATAGTGTAGGTGAGGAATTAGGAATTCAGTAATTTCGCTAACATGTCATGAATAGAGAAGAATTGTTTGAAAAAAAGGAACTGAAGAATACCAAAATATTATCACTAAACCAAAAATGTTGTAGTTTTTTCACTCTTTCAAGTGGTCATTTTTAAAGAGCTATCCCAACCAAAATTTTGTACATATTTCTTCTTTCCCTCATCTGAAGTACAATTCCAGTGAACCTTTATCTTATTTTTTTCAGAACCCTAAGCGATCCATATAAGTTGTGCTGTCAATGCGAAGCATGCTTGAAGTCCACACTAGTCTTATTAAAAATAGTTGCTCCAGAATTATATTTTTCTAAACAGCCTGTGTATTTGAAGAGAGAAATAGTGGATTAAACCATAGACACCTCCTCATACTTGTTCATTGGGTCACATTTATCACATGTGGTAATATGATATAATAAGTAACACGCCGAGACCAGGTCTTGGTAAAGTTCTGAGGTCTGTGCTGTAGCCTGGTCAATATTATAAAAAGCAATTTGAACTACACCAGAATGTAACATTACGTTTCCTGGTGGCCGTTTGTTCATGTGACAAAGTTCTTTTCACCCATTCTGTTCAGATTTCAAGCTGTAACAATTATGAAACATGGATAGTTCAAAGTGAAGTTTTCTGCAGTATGTTTAGTGATCCCATGGTATTATGGAGCAGCATATTCCCAAACCATTAAATTATGTATATTGTGTATATGGAATTTATGAGACTTTTTGTGTATACTGCTTAGGACTGATTTCTTTATTCCTTTGTAACTTTAATGTACAGCATTTCTGGTACAGGTTTTGAAACGTTTTAAATGTTGGTCTATTGGTAATGGCCATTCATTCATTTGGACAATCACAAAAAATGACATTCTGTAATGATTTTCATTGAATTTCAGCTGATCTCCTTTTTTAATTTTCTTATGTATTAGTTCCCCTCCCCAAATTAATGTTGCAATTAGAAAGTTATCCCTAATGTTGTAGCAGTTTAATAGGATAAACTAGACTCTTCCATCAAGTCCATTAACATAGCATTTGGTAGGACTAGGATGAAAGCCACAGGCCTTTAAATATTCTGGCACATTTGCTCATCTCTGGGATAGAAGAATTTTTTTTTCCCCATACCTTTTGTACATGAGGTCCATCATCAATGACAAAAACTGTTATGAGAGTTGTATGTTACCTCATAAACTGCAGTTGCAAATGTTACAGCTGGATTGTTGGAATAACGTAGTGAGTACAGTGACTTCGATATAGGCTGGATGATCCAGGGTTTGATTTCTGGCAGGCAAGAGATTTTTTTTCCCCTTCACCAAAATGTTCAGACTGGATCTGGGACCAACCCAGCCCTCTGTTTAATGGGTACAGGGGTTCTCAACCTGGTGTAACATAGCTGTGGCATGAAATTGGCCACTCACCTACATGACATGGATTCCTTCCTTTTTTTTTTTAAAGTTGACTATGTAGATTGATTGATTGAATACACACTCTTCAAAATTATTTCTCAGCTGCAATGTGTGTGTTGAAACTATAACACATCCACAGTCACATTCCATAACTTCTCCAGGTAACAAATGATGGTCATTTATCAGTCTGGGATGCATTGTGGGGGCTGTAGCTAAAAGTTTTCTTTCCACTCATTTCCTAAATCCCCATGTAAGATCATTGTCATACATTTAATTTTGATTAACTGCAATTTTCATTCAAACTGACACATTTTTGCTAACCTTTCATGAGGAAACAGTAGATTTAAATTGAGTGATACCTGATACGGTACGTTTTATCCATATAATTGTGTTACATGAAAGTTGTTAAACAGCTGTTCATTTTCATTAGCTGCCATGAAATGAGTATGTCTTATTCAGTTTAATGTTCTGGCAAGTTTGTTGGTTTTTGCTGGAGGTGGCATCTGTTTTCTCACAGAACTGTATTTGTAAATTTTAATCAGTCATTGCGTTCATTTGTGCTTTATCATTAAAAGTTACATCTTAATGACAGTCAATACTTATAATGAAGTGAAAATCAGAAAAAAATGTACGCTTCAACTACTTTGGTAACAAATAGTAATAATGTTGTTAGAACATGGCTAGAAAACATTAATGATTATCTCTTCAGTTTGGTTACTTCCAATTACAGCATCCTCATGTGCAGTCACAATTTTATTACAATTGTAAGAAATGATACAATGATAATTTTTCCACATTTGAGCACATGCCATGCTATAACAGTAACCAGACTTTAGGCATATTACAGAAATCTTGTTTTAAGTGTTGATCTGTTGTTGTTAAAACCATGTTTTAAAAAGATTAAAAAATCCAAGTAAGAGTTTAAAATAAACTAAAGTTGTTTTCATTGTATGAAATAGTCACTGTGATTTTTGCAGCTTAGTGTTTTGCTAATTAAATGGCCACACAAGTATGCAGTTTTTCACAGCTATATTTCATATTATTAATCGGCATACATTTAATGAGTCTTTTACGTCGCAAAGGAATATTTAGGCCAATGTGTTGGGTCATTCCTCCCTTTCGTCGTGTTTCTACCTTTACAACAAATAAAGGAGTGGTCTTGTGTGGGCCATGCCATAAAGAATGGCCGTAAAAGTGTCAAATTCACCGCCCTCAATATTCAGAGAGGCCTAAAGCAAGGTCCGACCCTGCCGTATTTTGAAAATCTCAATCCAGAGCGTGAAATGCCCACGGTGCGTGATACTGTTTGCGTGCCAATTTTCGATATTGTCGGTCAATATTGTGACGTCACAGGTCACGTACGTGCGCAGGTGCGCGAGGGCACCATAGATTTTCTCTTTGATTATGTACCTAAATCTTTAATGAGTCCTAATTTGGTGGTGAAATGGGATGTGATTTAGTTCGTATATTGGAACGCAAGATGGCACAACCGCCATGCGCAGTACGCATGGCAATTCTATATGAGCCAATCACAACAGTACTTTGCTGCGATAAACTTTCCTCAATTCCGTGTGATCTTAGCACCACCTAGTAAGGGAATATTATAACCTAATGGACCTGGTATGTGGCTATACGAGTAGCTATAAGAAGTCTAAGTTGTACACAATCTGGATTTTCTTCCATCCGGGTCTCGACAGTGAAGTAGCTTTTTCCTATCTTATTATGATCGCATAAGAATTGTTATCAATAAAACAATTATCTTTGTGTGTTATCACGATCTGTGATAAGTTTGAAACCATATTTAAGTGAAATGCTTGGAACGTGTTTGTTAATTGCGGCATTTCTACGATTTGCTGCATCTTCATTAAATGTCACAACGGGGCCATCGGCAGATGGTGGTGGTAAGTGAATTCGATTCATGAAATGTGTTTTTAGAAAACTGTCTAGCCTTTTCTGATTAGAATGTTGTTGGACAGTGCTTCTATTATGTATATAAAAATGCTATAGTGCTAATACAGATTACTTACTAAGGCAATTTAAGTAACTTCCATCTCGTATGAGAATTCAATGGAGATAACGGAGAAGATGGTAGACGCCAACATTGATATGACGTTCTCTTGGAGACAGAAGTTCACACATTCGTAATTTATAAACACAAATTCAAAGCAAAGTAAAAAAACTAGAGAATGTTACTAAGTGCGATAAAAGCGTGTTTGTATTTGCCCAATAATCCGCAGTCTTTTACGTAAGGTACAGTTGACTTTATTATATTACTAGACACCTTTATATAAGTTAACGGAGTGAAATAATTTCATGTCTCATACTTATGATTTGGTCATGATGTAGGTCCAACTGTGGTGTTTTTTTTTTATTTTTACTTTTTTATATTTCGTTGTCTAAATGTCTTGAGAATGGAATGGTATTATTGACATGTTGATGTATTATGAGGGAACAAGAAATAATAAATCTTTATTTAAATAATTAGAGATTAATATCAAGTTTCTGTAGAGAGGGATTTTGAAAGGGGGAGAATGTATTATGACAAGGAATGAGGTAGAGTTCAATACAATAGATTTAAATAAATTTTGTTGTGAAAAGACATTTGAAATCTTTGAAATTAACCACCAACACGATAAAAATGGTTGCATGTTGCATACACAAGTATCCAACCAGAAATTTGGACCAGTTTTATATATTATTGGAGGATACTTTAAAAAGTCTGTATCTGCCTACCCTCACCTTTCTACTTGTGGTGATTTCAGTATAAACTTTCTTACAGAAAACTAAGCCAAGCAAAAACTTGTAATAGCAATGAAAACCTTCAACTTAACTCAAGTAGTGAACTTTCATATTGGGGTAGCTAACAATAAAGGCTAACCTAAGTAGCTTCTTATTGGACATTATGAAAAATAATAATATAACAGCATACCCACTTGAAAACAGTGTATCAAACCGTGACGTGAAAATTGTTATCTTGGCTAACCTAAGTATTTCTCTTCATAGAACAGTTCCTAAGAAGAGTGTTTAGTTAATCAGTGATAAGACACTAAATAACTTTCAGTCAATGTTACTTGAAGAAACATGGGATATGGTTTAGAACACGAATAATGTTAATAAAGTGTTCACTAATTTTCAGTGCATCCTCTTTAAGAAACTTTGAAAATAGTTTCCTTACTATGTACGTAGGAAATAGGCCAAAAAATAATAACTGAATTATGGAAGGAAGTAGGTTATCATGTACAAGGAGAAGAGAGCTGTATATTTCATATAAGAATACAAATAATCTTCAGATAAAACATTGCTAAAAAATACTGCACAATATAAACTACTAGTAGTAGTTCAGCCTGCACTCGGATACCACATCACCAACAGCCAGTCCCGCAACATAACACCAACACACCTCAAATCAGCACATTACAGCCTACACAGTAACGCACCAACTAGTCACAAGCTCCTGAAGATGGATGTATTAATATCCGAAACATGTTGAGCAGTAAATTGACATAATAAAGCAAATGTCATCAAGTTGTACATTCATTGTTCCGTGCATCATTATAATTGTTTCAAAAAATAACCAACACGATGACACTTGTGGACTGTCCTTTATTTTCAGGGGTAGTCGTCGTTCACGTAGGAGAACGGGAGGGTTACAGCAAAAGATTACACACTATGCCAGAGGCTGACTGTACAGGGAAAAATGAACTCCTGATGATGAGCTTCCCGAAAGCTCGAAACATGTAGAGAATGAACGACGACTACTCCTGAAAATAAAGGATAGTCCACAAGTGTCATCATGTTGGTTATTTTTTGAAACAGTCATCAAGTTGGTCTACCTTTATTCAAAAATTGGGTGACATCTAGGAAGTGTGTCATCCCCGTTGTGTGTGTGAAACTAGGAAAAGGTATGTAGCCAAACACAACTTAAGTCGTGTTTGACTACATACCTTTTCCTAGTATTGGGTGACATGTTTCGATTCATGATACATACCATATGATTGTCGTGTTTGACAGAATATTATTGCTAATTATATGCGTATCAAACACTTTGAGATGGAAAACATTAAGGGTGCTGCACAATCCTAAAAAAGGAATTACAGAAGTAAAAACAGTACATTTTAATAATTACATTAAAACAGCATGGAAAATTGTAAAAAATTCCACTAGTCAGTCCCAATTATACGATTCAGTTACTAAAATAAATCTCAAATCTGGACTGATAACAGACACTAAAGAAAGAGTCAACTATCAAAGAGTCAGTTTCTTTAATAGATTATGTATACAAATAGCAGAAAACTTCAACAGCAAATACATCAGTTTACATAAATCCTTACAGCTATTAGAAAAGACTGATATGAATTAAATTATGGAAATGACACTAATCCTTGTTCCAGAAATAGAAGTGATAAATACAGTAACATCCCTCAAAAGAAAAAATGCTTCTGGGTATGAAATAGTATTTCCAATACAATCTTAGAGCATTGTGCAGGCAAGCTCATTAGCAAACCTGTTATTTATATATGTAATTATTCCTTACTAACTTCCAGAACTTATCCATACGGATGTAAATGTGCATTAGTAAGACCTATCTATAAAAGAAGGAGATAAAACCAATATATCTAATTGTAGACCAATATCACTATTACCATCATTGTCAAAAGTTCTGGAAACTTTAAAGTTTGATTAAAACCAACCTTTGCTCTCGAACAAAATTTTAGCTCCTGAGCAGTTCGGATTTAGAAAAAGAACCAACACTGAAAATTCAATCTTTACTTTAACGGATAACATACTTACCTCAGTAAATCATTAGGAGCAGATAGTAGGCATTTTTTATGGCCTGTCTAAAGCTTGTGACTGTAAACAATGTAATTCTTCTAAACAAATTATTCCACTCTGTAGTTGGAGGAGCATTTTACTACTGGATTTAAACATGTCTCACTAACAGGAAACAAAAGGTTAGAATGTTTACACAAAATCAGGGAGAAGAAAGTTCTTCCAGTTGGGAAACCATAATCAGTGGTGTTCCCCAGGGTTCAATCTTGGGACCATTGTTGTTTTTACTGTATGTAAATGATCTCCCATATGGAATATGTCACACTGCTAAATCAGTAATATGTGCAAATGACACAAATGTATCAATCACTTCTAATAATATTAATGAGTTACAAATACAAGCTAAGACTACACTGGCCCACATGAGCAAATGGTTTAATTTTAAGTATAGATAGTCAAATTAAACTCAAAATGTTATGAAGATGAAACATTTCTAATTAACTTTGAAAATGATTCAATAAAAGAATCTACTAATACCAAATTCCTGGGGTTTTAAGTAGACAAACATTTAAAATGGAAAAACCATATTAATAAAATTTTACCTAAACTGAGTAGTGCATGCTTTTTTTGTTAGACCTCTGTAGTGTTACAGTAACATTTCCACTCTCAAAATGATCTGTTTTGTGTACTTTCATGCTACAATGGAATGTGGCATTCTATTTTGAGGGAACTCAATAGATAGCAAAGAAGTCATCCTACAACAGAAGAGGATAATTAGAATTATAACTGTTTTGAGCTCTAGAACATCATATAAACCTTCATTTCGTAGTTTAAAATAATTAACCTTGTCTTCGCAATACATACTATCCTTGATAAGGATCTTGTCTCAGAATTTGGAAATTGTATATGTAATTCTCCAATTAATAGTTTTAGTGCAAGACATGAATTACATTTACATAAACTGTCAACCACCCTTAAAATATGCCAGAAAGTATATTATAATAGTATAGAAATGTTCAATAAATTGCCTGAATATATTGCTGAATTGGTTCAAAGGAAAAAATGTTTTTCTATCAAATTTGAAGAAGTATTTAACTGACAAAGCCTTATTTCAATTGAAGAATATGTTAACACTTAACCTTTTGGCGCTGGAATTATTTTTTTAATTTTAGCACACCTGTATATAAAATGTGAATAATACAAGAACCAAATATGTTAGAATTATGAAACAAACTGCATTTTGAAGAGAAAAAAATGGAGAGTAAATACCATGTTTAAAATATTTAGTACCTATATTTGTTGAACAAATTTATAAAATGAAACTTTAGAGGTTAGCGTTGGGGTACGACTACTATAGTTGACACTAGGCGTCAAAAGGTTAATATTCATATGAGACCAGATTGGGTTTTTTTTTTATTTTTTTAATAAGTATTTATGATTTCTGTTAGTGTTTTATAACAGACCTTTTTTACTGTTTTTAGGCTTGTTCACAAAATTGTGAAAAGCCACTATTAGCTTTGTCATGTCTGCCTGCCTGTCCACACATGGAACATCTCGGCCCCCCTCTGGACAGATTTTGATGAAATTTGATGTTTGATTATTTTAAAAAAAAAGAACTGTCCAGATAATTCAAGTTTCATTAAAATTGGACAGGAATGATGGGTACTGTACATGAAAACCACTACACATTTCTTCACTGAGTGCTTCTTGGAATGAGAAGTTTGTCAGACCAAAGCTGTGGATGAAATCAAAACACACATTTTGTGTTTGATAACTTTTTTTTCAAAAAACATTCCATTTGTGAAATAATTTGGAAAAATATTGTAGAGCCCAGCAGACCACAGATGACAGTACGTTGCATGCGCATTGCAAGCTGGATAACCAAAGCTACAAACACACGCTCAGAATATATAATACTGCTTTTCCACCGCAACAGTGGTTGCAAGTATGCGCCTCATTGTTACATTATACGTACATTGCCTGTCGTATTTAATATTGTATTATTTTTTATGTATAGGCTTTCGACCATTTTTGTGCTCATGTGAAGTTTGTTTATTGTGTGACTGTTGATTGTTTTCACTCAGGCTTATTATGTGCTTTATATCCCATGCCAGTGTGCTGTACGGTTTGATAAAAGTGAAATCTCTGTATGTATTTATGTATATGTATGTATATATGTGGGTGAGCAGTGTACACACAGTTTTGTGGGAAGACCTCAAGGCAAGAGATCACTTGGCAGACCTGGTTAAGGCGGGGGGAGGGGGTTTGATAATGTAAAAATACGTCTTGGAAGATGAATAGGATGTTGGGGATGTGAAGGTGTGGACTGTGGTCCATACAGGTGTTACTGAGAACACAAGTGAGCATTCCTGAGACCCTTAGTAACTATCTGCTTTTCAAGGAAGTTTTGGTAGTCTGTAATTAGAATAGTGGTGTATTTAACAGTGAAGTCAATGAAAATTAACATCATATAGCATTAATGGTAGGTGAATGAAATGTGAGTGCAGAGCATTGGTGGGATGATGCTGGACAGTGAAAAGCTAAAGGTCTAGGAGAAAAACCTGGCCTGGGCACAGTTTGTCCATCACAAATGTTGTATGGCCTGGCCAGTAATTGAACCTGGGCCTCTGCAGTGAATGGTTGACGACAAAGTGCCTGTTCCGTGGCATGGCTTGCGTACTGTATAATTGATTAGCCCATTAAAGCTTGTTGGTAATTGGATGTACCGACTGCTTTAGCATTAAAAATAACCATATTTTTTTCTGCAAAGTGTGCTCGTGTGTTCTGTATGGTTCTCACATTAAACAGTTATTACATCTTTAAATCCTATTAAGTGATTCAGAATTGTTGTTCGTGTAACAGAAACATTTCTGGATACTTGCCAGTATTTGAAGATCTCAAACTGATGTTCCCAGGTGCATGCATTCAACTTGCCACCCACCATAGCTTCCTCAAACTGTGGAGATTCTGACAGGAAAGATCAGTTTGGAGTGGCATTTAGACACTTCTTTAAAAAACACAGCAGTGTTGTCTTTGGGTCCAGTCTTTTTTTGTCATTGTTGCATTGTAAATGATGGTACAGCTTGAAACATAAAATCTTTTTATTGTCTCAGCATACAATTACTGGATACTTATATAGCCCTTTTCCACCACTGGGAGCCAAGATTGTGTAATCAGTATAGTGACTAGGCTGTGTACAGCATGATTCATGGTTGGATTCCTGATAGGGGCAGTAAATTTTTCTCTTCAAGATGTCTGAACCAGCTGCATAGCCTACCAAACCTAATATTTAAGGGGTATCAGGTTTCTTTCCCAGTGGTGTAAAGTGGCCAGGGCATGAAACACATGATTTGGCTCCATCTAGTTCCAAAGTTAAATGAGTGGATCTGTACCTCTCCTCCCCCTATATACCTTCCTGGTGTGGACAGGAAGAACTTTACATTTTCCTTGTTCCACCACTGACCCACACTAGGGGAGGCTGAGGTGGGGTGGATGAGTCCAGCAATCCTATGCACAGTGTGTATTTGAATTAAGTCATTTATATATTAGCAGCTTTGAGCTTTATTTGTGATCCACCATGATAAATTGACTCGCCTTCATCTGGTTTTGAGATAAGAATGAGTTTAGCTATGTGCCCAACCCATGCCTTCACAGTGCACAAATTGGCTTTGTTATTCTATTATTTTGGGGCTCTGGTCCTTCTTTGATTTCATTTGGTTTTCTTTTTAAGGAACTCTGTTGTTTCATTTCTTTCGTGTTACTCACCTTCATTGTAAGAGTCAACCAGCTAATCACATCTTTTATGTGTTTTGCACAAAATAAACACAATTATCACGTCTCTCTGTTTGCCAGTTTTATCTCCCAACCCATCCTGTGACAGTTGATAATGAGTCCACACTAAAAGTTGTGAAGTAAATTTAATTTTGGTGTGTGCTAAATTAGTGGTAGACTCCAGTTGAAACCTGATGGCACATGATGACGCACGGTACGGGAAGTGAAGGTGAAACATGCAAGTGGAGTGGGTAGCCAGTAGTCTTGCACTCTACCTCAGAACATGGTGTATCCAGCATTACCACAGCTGACGCGCAC
>Ga0123354_10006084_pt1 | contig 17815 bp, 8 predicted proteins | sample TergutLab28metaG_2_FD_97872 | JGI IMG/M metagenome (GOLD analysis project Ga0123354, IMG submission 97872) | Labiotermes labralis P4 segment gut microbial communities from Petit-Saut dam, French Guiana - Lab288 P4 | ecosystem: Host-associated > Arthropoda: Insects > Digestive system > Gut ...
CAAAACGACCGATGTGGTAATTCAACAGCACAGTCGCAAGCTCCTGATGATGGATATATTAATGTCCGAAACATGTTGAGTACATAAGAAGTGAAACAAATAGCAAGTGACATCAAGTTGGTCTTGTATTCTTCAACTATTACAATGATGCATGGTCCAATAAACATAAGATGAAGGAATGGTGCTTGCAATTATTACTTCAATCTCGCGTGTTGTATATTCTATTCATTCATATTTTCTTATTCTACTGTATCAGTATTTGATAAACGCCAACAATTATGCAACCCATTGTTACACAGGTCTCTCCAGTCTCTGGTCACTCCCATCATCTAAAGTTCCAATACAGTCTTCGGTATCCCGTTTCCAGGAGTCCCAAAATATCTACTCTGCCTCCAGGCAAAGTACGTATAAACGTGACACTAAGGCGCGATTCACTGTTGCCGTTGAAGAGCAATAAGTAGTCATATTCTGAGTGTGCATCTGTAGCTTTATTTATCCAGCATGCAAAGCGCAGAAAGCCGTACTGCCATCTGTGGCCCGTCGGACTCCATCATACTTCTAACACATTATCTCATAAACCGCACGATTTTTGGAAATAAATGTACAGAACACAAAATGTGTTTTGATTTTTTCTACAACGTTTGTTTGAAATATTTCTTATTCTAAGAAGAACTGAGCGAGATAGGGTAAAAAATGTGTGTTGGTCTTCATGTAAAATGCCCGTTATTCTTGTTGCATTTTAAAGCAACTTTCTCGACAGATTTTAGAAAATCACTCGAATTCCAGCTTTAATGACAAGCCGACCACTGGGAGTCGAGTTCTTGTATGCGAAGGGCTGGCGGATGGGCGGACAGACAGACAGACATGACGGAGCTAATAATCGCTTTTCGCAATTTCGCAAACGCGCCAAAAAAAAATCAATACGAATGCAAGTAGGTCATAGCCCATGTAACGAAATGCAGAATCTGGCTAAAGTTCAAACTCTCGCCCTGTCTAGCACGCATTGCTACAATCCACACACCCGTCCAAGAGCGTCGCAACCAGCAAGCCCAGAAATGTCAGAGGGCCCCATGAGCCTTGCAACTTTACATATGTATTTACCGCCTCAAACATGAAAGCTGCTGCTACAGAGCCTTTAACTCTAACTCCTTCCCATGCGGACATGCAGCATGTGTGCTATGTAATCTGCCTCTTTACCATAAAATTGGCTCCTTCACTCTGATTAACAAGCGAAGTTTTTCGATAGTACACTTCCCTTGTGACATAGTGTTATTTACGCGAATAGGAAAAACAGTTTGTTTTACGAGCGACAATTCTATGTATAGGTTAATGCGTCTGTTAGCACTCGTTATGTTACCACAGAAAATATGTGTTGGGGCTCTGCTAACACACGTGTTCTCAGTTGCTGATGGAGAAGTCCTACAAATATGAAAGGTACACGCGAAATGTTGAACACCCATGTGGCGACAGACACACGCTAACAACTGTACACCTTCACTGTGCCATGACACTGGAAAGACTTGTATTAACTGAGAGTCTAGACAGAAAAACATGAATACTGTTTATCCAGCATTTGATAAGTGTTTATTCCTTTTGTAAATCTGCTGTTACAATGACCCCAAAATTTCATGCCGCTAACAAATAAGCACCACAGAATACGATTGTCAGCCACTTCAGTCCACTATTTAGGTGGGATGTTATTAAAAAATATAAATTAGTTCCTCTCATCATGTCCCACAGTATCATCACGTAACCTAGTGTGCTGATTTCGATGAAATTAGGGATACAAAACTTATACTCAATTCTGTCAAGCTGCTTTAATCTCGATGTCGTTTGAATGGCGATAAGGAACTCTTTACTTATGTATGAATTAGGCTAAGGTGAGTACAACCGAAAAAATCATGTTTCGACTCCAGGTAGAGAAAGACTCTTCTTGAAGTGCTGAGACCAGCTCTTGAACCCAGCCAGCCTCCTTCATGGGTAGCAGCGGCTGTGTCTGTGAGGGCAGAGCGGCTGGGACGTGAACCTAACCACTCAACTACATCTAGTGACGAATGAGTGGAGCTGAACACCAACTCCCTCTCCATACCTTCAACTTTACTTTAGAATACTAACGTAACCGAAATGCGAAGAAGTTAATCCTTCCTTCTGTACTTCCACCCAAACGAGATTCCAATTCTCACGCATTCCAACAATTTCTTCCATCCCTCGTTTCAGGAAATCCCGTTTTGCCGTCAAGAGAAGAGACAACAATTTGCAAAATTTCGCTATTAAATTCCACATAAATAACCATAGAACAAATACGATTCTGAAGTGAGTGATCAGGTTATTCCAAATTCTACTGAAGTTTCAATTTTAGAGCGAATTTATTCTTTTTTGTCGGTGTCATTTAATATTCACGAAATTCGGCTCATTCTTAAAACGAATTTCGGAAAAACAATCGCCCTTCATTCAGTAAATCTCGGCCAAACACTACATACAATAAATATAAAAATATATAAAGTATATGAAGACAGAAAAATAAATACATTAAGAACTTCACATCTATCATGCAACTGTTCCGAAAATAATAGTTGCAGTTTTATTTTTTTTCCGCATAATTTTGTAAGCGATGTACAAATGCACTCAGTGAAGCGGCCCTGAGAACTGCAGGAAGGCAAAGTGGTCAACACATGAGTATGGTGGCAATGACAGGGCGTCTTGATATTTGGACAACCTAGCAGTCAGAAATGTAGAATAAATATCCAATTTTCCGAAGGACACGACCTTCTGGGGCATGATACCGTGTATTCTGGTGGAACTTAGTACCGCAAAAAAAAACTACCTAAAATTCACGGTATGTCTTGAACAGTGGAGAAAAAGGCAAATTTATGTCAAGCTAAACGGCATTACATTACAGAAGACTGCGTTCAAAACCTGGCCTTCTGTAATGTTATGCCAGCAGACCCTGCAGTAGGCCTCGGTCACACCTCACTTTGCGTTCAAAGGCCTGTAATAAGCAGATTTAGAGCTACAAAGAAATCAATATTATTAAGTATTCTAAATCATACTGATTGAATGTAGGTTATGTTATCTCGAGGTCTCTTAACACAATCTCAGATGTGGTTATTCTGACAGGATCGCGAAATTGGACTATAACTAATGAAAAGCTGAGTTTTTGTTCGACAGTAAAGTACAAGGATTATCAAAATGTGGGCACTGAATTTTCTAAAGCCCAACGTCAAGAAGCAACTCCGAATTGGAATCTTACTGCTAATACTGAACATCCAACACATATTTTGAAAATTTTACGTGTTGCAAAAACGTGATGCATTTTTATCTTCAATTACCGTCACCGTAGAAATCCTCCCTCAAGAAAGCTGTATATTCCTCTTGTTACAATCATCCATCTTCACGATATCCACAACACTCATTTGTCTACACCCATACACTGATTACGAGAGACGGCACTCAAATGCTGAGTTCCCATAAAAGCCATCAGGAATAAACATTAACTCAGCCTCATAATTATCCGAGTAGAAACTCTTCACTAATTGCAGAGGTGGCGCACAATTACTGTACGAATCAGTCAAATATGACAGTATGTGAATAAACGGCATATCGAACAATTTTAACATAGTGAGGACGCGTCTGATCTGTACTGCGAAACACCTGTTTCGAATTTCGTACCGGCCAGTTTACTGTTGTGTACTGCGAAAACACTTCACACACACACACACACACACACACATATATATATATATATATATATATAATGTGTTCGCTTTCCCTTATAATTTTATGCATGTGCCTGACGATCGTTTTACAAAAAAGCCGAAACATGTAGCACCCCAGACAATAAAATATAACCATAATGTTGTACATACCGTGCATCATGTTTGTATTACCTTTTACTGTCCAACACTTATGCACCATCCTATGTATACAATACCACATATAAATTATAGCTCCAACACGTTTCGGTGTTCATTGACACTATCTTCAGGAGCTCCATTTAACTGCAAGTTCTTCGAAACACATAAAACATGCAGTCAACAAGCGCTTGTAAACAACTGATGCATTTCGAATAACTTGTAGGTGAACGGGTCTTCCTGAACACGTTGTCGATGAACAATAAAAGGCGTTGGAGAGCTAAAAAGCCTACTGGTTACGTGATGCACCGACAGTTTAACATTCAACAACTGTACGCTCTGCCCACACTGTATTTATGTGTTTTGTGTTTATCTGAGAAAAGACAGCGACTTGTGCCAGTTACATCATAAAGTGATTGGTTTTTATAACCGAGATGAAAAGTGTTTACTGCGCGGTACGAACTGGGCCTTAAACAAAGCAGTCTGCACTTCGTCTGTAAAGGGTTAATATGTGCATATGACGCACAATATAGTGAAAAAGTTTTAGTCAGTAAGCGGCGAAATAAAAATAATATCTGAAAATACAGTTGTGAATGGTGGTCTGTTTATTTTGTCTGTTCAAGTCTTCTCTTTGTCGTTACTGAATCTTCAGATTTATCAATACGAACACAAAACCTCACTATTGCGTTGTATCCTTAACAGGTTAATTAATTCCAGAGCATGCATTCATAACCGACATTTCAACGGGCCATTGTAATGTACCCCACCGCCAGACACCTCTACCGGCAACATGTAACACTGAAGATTATTTAGAACAGAACCACAAATCTTGTTTCTCCGTGACCAATTCGTTGCAATCCGATCTGTATATCACGACTTCAGCACCGCACAATATCCTCCACTGCAGTACATCCTGCGGCATGAAATGTGGGTGGATCCTTTCTGCTAAGGAATGTTAGGTACTCACCAGATACCACATCTGCGGCCACCGGGGGTCGTTCAGGGTCACTCGGTAAGAGCGGGGACGGAGTGGCAGCAGGTCCCGCTTCCGTCGTGACCTGACCACTTGCTGCCGTGCCCATTTCACCTGCAACCACACAAGTTGTTAGCAGCAGATACACAGTACGTCCGTCACCTACACAAAGCACTAGTCTCAAGACATTTCAAGTAGAAAGCATCAAAGATACATAAAAATTAGTTGATAAAATGTAAAAGCGTTCTGTTTTAATTAATTAATTAAGCACCATGCCACGAGTAATTTTCTGTAGAGTGAGGGTAGAGCTTCTTTTTAACTTTGGCTATATATGGGGTGAGTTTTCAAATTAAGGGGGCGAAGCGTGGACCCCCAGAGCCGGTCTGGATATAGAGAAGAGAAAATTCTCTGCCCACTCAGGAATCGAAGATCAATTCTCCTATCATTCAATTGTTGGCGTCGTTAGTATGTCGATTGAGCAACTCAATTCACAAGGCGAGCTGACTGATCGGCCAATATTATGGCAACTAATTAAACAGGGTACGTTGGTCTAGATTTAGAGCACCAATGGTAGATATAGAGAAGTGTTCAAAATTTTGGGCGCAACATCTAAAGGGAAATGACCACTTGAGAGGCACAGAAAAAGAGGAGGAGATATTACTAAGCGGACCATAAAGAAACAGAGTGTGAGGAAATGGGCTGGATTGGCTCAGGACAGAGTCTAGTGGCTGGCTTTTGTGGTGTACTTGTTCTATTTAACGGGGCTGTCAGTATCTGTAAATACATGTCTCATGATGGGTTAATTAGTGAACAATAACTTGGAAGACACGTTGAACGGAGCGGTCATAGCCACATTTCGGCACCATTCCGGCATTTTTATGGAATGACACGAGAACACAATACCTCATCCATTAATGCCGAGATCATGGCCGAGATTTTAAATAGGGAACTTCAGAACAGGAGCCAGAAGTGGTATCCACTAGACCGTGATGTGGGTAACTCAACAGACTTCTGGGTTCAGTGAAGGCCAGAATTCTTCAACTGTTTGAGAGACTATTGTTTTATATGAACGCGCTGTAAACTCTGGCCACTGGAATAAGCAAGTTACTTGACGGAAAGTGTTCTGAAATTTGTGGCCCAAGTAGGCTCTGTCAAGTGCTGGAGGACAAAGGATTTTAAAAAGCGCGTAAATATCTTATATTGAGTATTTGGTCAAGAAAATTTCACTAGACAAAGGTCTGAAATAAGACAAAATTTAAAAATTAATCCGGGAATGAAGCAAGGATAACCTTTGTCTCCAATACTTCACACCTTCACACACACACACACACACATATATATATATATATATCATAAGAAGAGAATTTAGAATAGTATTTGCTGAGTCACATTATATAGTTTAGGCGCCGTGTCTGCTAACACTAAGAATTCATAAAGAACGCTAGAACACTACGTGTTCTAAATCTTCGACTGTTAGAACACAAGTCATGAATTTAAAGAAGGTGAGAACATTAGAGCAAAAATAATTTACAATAAAAGCCGCTAAATTAGTTAAACAATTTATTCCCTTGGATTGTAATGCATTTTACATAAATAACAGGAAAGTAAATAACAATCTGTAAGTTCTAATACAATTGGGAAAATTCCGTGCATATATAAAGCAAGTAACAACAAAACACTTTTCAAATTATATGCGAAAAAGGCGGTTTCAGAGTTTTTATATACAGATATGATAACTTACATTAAATAAAAAACGAGATACAAGAATTCATACAGTGGAGATGAAATTCTTTAACTCAATTTCAGGATATAAATTACATGACGACAAGACAAATACAAAAACAGGAGTGTTAAATAAATGAATAAATGTAATTTAAATGTAATTATTATGGTTGACAGTTTTTATTTATTCACTTGGTGAGTCACAATACATAATTTCGGTGACGTGTCTTCTAACACCAGGTTTTCTGCAGGGCACATCCCGTGTATTAATCCTTGGTTACATTATTCTTGGAATACTACGTTAACAGACACACGCATTTGTGTGAATAATACATTCCAGCTGGTAGAACAAACGTAGGAGACTAAAGGAAAGATGGAGAGACCAATACCCATGAAGACGGAAAAAGGAGAAAATTGGTTTGTGCTCTATTTCTGCTACTCACAATGAAGTCATTATAATGCGGCATTCATCTCCATGTTCACTTGTTGCTGATTCAAAACTGATGACATTGCAAGCACACCTTGCAATAACAGACTGTAATCCTTTGCAGCAAGCTAAATAGCTAAAATAACAAAAATAAAGATTTTACACCCAAATATCTTGGCAAATTACGTTACAAGCACTTTGTTCCATGAACACGTTGAAGACAATTTAGAAAAAATATGAAAGATTCATTCACGGTTTGGAATATATTGCTGTCTGAGGGCGTAAATAAAATTCACTCTGAAAATTTCCGTATACACTTCTAATACCAACCTTAATTGAAACTCGCAGAAGGGTTACGGACACAGAACACACACACACACACACACACACACACACACACAAACACACCCACACAACACACACCCACACACACCCACCCACACACACAAACCCACACCCACCCACCCACACACCCATATACACGCACCCACATACACACCCACACACACACAGCCACACACACCCACCCACACCCACTAACCCACACCCACCCATACACACACTCACACCCACCCACACCCACACACCCACCCACACCCACCCCCCCACACACACACACACCCACCCACACACACCCACGCACCCACACGCACACGAATGGATGGTACAGACGCATCGACGCGACGTCCGTATTAAGCAGCACTTTGTCTAGTAAAATTCAACGCAATACTCTTATATCAACATTTTCAGCGTTCTCCGTTTTACTACAATTGTAACAACAACAAAATTTCAGAGAAACAAACCCTTGTTTACTCCCATTGCACGGATGTACATAAATTCTGTAACAAAAATCAATTAGGCCAGCGCACACCTGGTAATAGTTCCCTTTCACGTGGAATTCATAACACATCATACAGCGACAAGATTCATAAAGAATCGAAGGCAAAATTAGATATTCTTAAGCAAAGAAAAACTAAAGCATATGAACACAGGACTTTATGGTCATAATTAACGAAAAAACTGTAAAAATATTAATATTTTATTGTTTTAACGTATTACGCTTTTTACAAATGTCAAAACCACCTTAAACACAAATCACGAAAACCACTTTTTTTACATTAGCCGCATAAATGCTGTAACACACTACGAATTACTTTCGTACAATATTCTGTTTTAGTAAGTTTTAAAATTCTGATACAAAGCTCCATAACGACGATACACATGGCGCCGAAACATGTAGCAGCAACTTAAGACTATATTTTTATGTGTAAAATATGCATTCATTAGTACCGTGAATGAACGATTCAGGTAACAACTTTTTCTTTAACATAACCTGAATGATATTTTGAAAGACGGTATAGTTAAGAGACTTCATCGCGTCGCATGCCTTACAGTAAAACAGTCATTACCCATTATCTAACCACTCAATTCATCTCTTCTACGGGAAGGAATTAACCAGGACCGTCTTTTCTTACACGCACTAAACAGCTTCAGCATCCTTTTTCCTTTAACTAAATTCTCTTCCCGTATTTCAGCAAGCTTTTCTAAATCCCTCCCGTGTTTTCTCCCACTCTCACCCAGAGGCATGGTTTGCCTTACTCCGAAGGAAGTAAATTCATTTCATAAGTTCGCTGCTACGTACATAGAAGAGATATAGAATTATGTATATAAAGACAGCACCTTGGAAGATAAGTCAATACACTGTTTTAATATAAGAAATTCTGTACAACGCCACCTTTTCTAATACCATACCTGAAATACTTAACACATTTTGCAATCGATGTAAGAGTAATTTGGGAAACGAGGCTTTAGATTAAGAACAGAATATTACAGAAGTGCCAGCGTGTCAGAGAAGGTGACATCACTTTAATTTCTCCTTTTATTATTAGAACGCATATTTTGTGACGCTGTAATTTAAATATGCAATTCGCTTTTATTGCCATCTATTACCATTCCAACGTAATCGATACTTACACCCAAAAGCGAAAAATAATTTATTCACGAAAGAAATTAATAATGATTTCAGCCTGTGGAGTAAAGCAGATTAAAGTTTCAGATGACTTTAAATTTCGCCAATCTCTTTGCGTCGTTTTTTAATTAAGCTTCAGACTATAAACCACCGTTAATATTATTCAGATCCTGCTCGAAATACGGACAGACATCTCTCATTATTTCCGCATTAAGGTTTTGCGTTACCTGCCAACACCGGTAATTTCTCAGCGTGCCGGCTTACAGAGCACAATGGTTTAGAATGACGGAAGTGTGTACAAACAGGTGATTCAATAAGTGCGGCCTTCCACGCATATTTGTTTATTTCATAAGGAACAGTTCATATTAATGAAACACGCTTACATTCCAGATAACGTCACAGTAAACACATTACTTCTTACTGACCTCAATACGATTTAATAACATTCGATATCAAACCACGTTCTGATTCAGAACATGGACCATTCTGCTTCTTATAAGCTGCTTGCCAGTCATCTGGTCAAGATATTCTCTACTTTTATAAAAAATGGTACGTTCGTTACTCAGCTCACAAAGACCCGCAAGTGAAACTTCCTGAGCTACGGGAACAACATTTAAAAATGCCTCGTCCTGTCTGTTTGGATCTATTTCAACACTGTCGTCCTATTTATGTTACAACTCATATTATCCCTTAGTTGATAATTTACCATATTAAACAAATATCCAATTCTCATTTTTCTGTAATCGTACGTGTCCTACCCAATCTCCTTTCTTGACATTATCAACGCTGTGACATTTGATGAAGAGTCAGTTCGTTATCATATGCAGCAAATATGCTAATGTCAACAGCACCAGTCTATAAAAAGCACTTCCTCTCACACAAATACGCAAATAACGAATAAACTTGAAAGCAACACAGTGTTTATATCTCTCCATAGATGCGGTACAAATATTACTGCTAGTCCTTAAAATGTGTAAATTTAATTTCGTTTGCAGTATCAGAACTGCGCGTGTAGTGTATGTTATAATATCATCCTACATTGATCAGCAAAAAGGGACATAAATTTTAGATGCATTCACATACCGCCCGCCCACAGTTTCTATTTGTTTGGCCGCTAGCGCCGTGACATAGAGGCAACTTCTCCGACATTTCTGTCACACAGGCAGCCAGCACAATGATTTGTAGGCGTTCCGAAGTCCCAGTTCTTAGCGCTTGCTGACGTGATACGAGCAGAACCGATTATGGGTGAAGACGGACTGGCTGGCTTTTTAAATTCTTACTTTCGCGTCTGGACAGGAAGACAACTTCTTCGGCAGTTGTATGACATACAGTGTCTGGAAGACAATCTGCAGGCTCCTTGAAGGTACCATTAAATCGCTTATGAAGAACGACGTAAGTGACAACGGACAGACAAGTAAAATTTAGCTCACTTGTTCCACTGTAAACATTTTACTTCTGCCAGTGACACTTTCCACGTCAACCAACCTATTAAGGTAGCACAACGGAAGGACAAGAATTATTCTGTGGATCAGTATTTGCAAATGTAAATAGAAAAATTTAATACAGATATAATAACCAGGACAAAGACAGAATGCTAATTGAAGACTGAAATTAAACTACATTGTACATATACAAATTAAGATCCTACCTCACAAAAAAGAGGATGTGCTTACATTAGAAAGACCTATCGTCGGATGTGGTACAGGATACAGACAGCTGTTTGTTGTGAGAAATATACAGAGCACATAAAGAATTTATATGACCAAGCTGAGTTAGACATGAAGGTACCACTGAGCTACATCGAGTAATGTATTTTTGGGCATGTTCGCAGAACTTCGAAAAGCGACTATTAGCTTCGTCTCATTCTTCCGTCCGTCTGCCCGCTCGCATGGAACAACTCAGTTCCCACTTGATGGATTTTTACGAAATTTGATATTGAAGTTGTTTTCGTTGGGCATGTTCGCAGAACTTCGAAAAGCGACTATTAGCTTCGTCTCATCTGTCCGTCCGTCTGCCCGCTCGCATGGAACAACTCAGTTCCCACTTGACGGATTTTCACGAAATTTGATATTGAAGTAGTTTTCGAAAATATGTCGAGAAAAATCAAAGTTTTATTAGAATCTGAGAAGAATAACGGGTACTTTACACGAATACCTATGCACGTTTATGAAAATATCCCGCTGAAATTCTTCTTAGAATGAAAAATGTTTCAGACAAAAGGTGCAAAGAAAGTCAAAACACATTTTATGTAAAATACAATTTTTCCCGAAAATCGTGCCGTTTATGAGATAATGAGGTGACAATACTGTACAGCTAGACAGGCCAATGACAAAAACACAATATGGCGCATGCGCTATGCATGCGCCGTATTAGGTTTGTATCATAACTAAGGCTATAAACACACACTCAGAATATGCAACATTTATTGCTTTTCCACAGCAACAGTAGTTAAACGAAGGCGCTTCAATGTTAGGCTTATGCCTGCATTGCCTGTCTTGTTAACTTTAATGGAATAGTATTGAATAGCGATCAATCTGGATTTATAAAAATAGAACCGGACCACTTCCAACAGACTTAAAAGAATAACGTGCGATCTAAATTGCGAAGAGAGAGAGAGAGAGAGAGAGAGAGAAAACCAATAAAATGCAGCAATCAAATGTTTATTATCACCTCCTGTCTCAACATGTTTCGGGCATCATTATGCCAATCTTCAGGAGAACAAAGACCGTGTGTTACTGCATGTGGTGTGCTGCGCTGGTTCTGCTGGATGTGGTTGGTAGCGGTCGGCACCAATCACATCCAGCAGAACCAGCGCAGCAAACCACATGCAGTAACACACGGTCTTTGTTCTCCTGAAGATGGGCATAATGATGCCCGAAACATGTTGAGACAGGAGGTGATAATAAACATCTGATTGTTGCATATTGTTGGATTTTTCTCTCTCTCTTCACAATTTACTCACGATGCACGGTCACAGAAACCTAAAGTGTGCGACCTAAAGTTCAACCTTCGATGCATGAAGTTCATTTTTGGAAAACAAGAAAGGGTGATTGATCCCTTCTACTTAAAAAAGGTCACAAATTCTCCATCACAAATACTAATTACTGCTGTGTGCAAAATAATCGCCCACATCTCCGTCCAGAATCATACGAAACTCACAAATAAATTCTGGGTCCAAAACGTACAAATTGTAACGTTATGTCAGGTGATGCACATATTTGTCATTGTGGTTAAGGGGTCTAGAATATCGAAAGCTGACCTGTTGTAATGGAGGGTTGTGTTCGAATGATTTACGTTGCGGTTTGAAATTGCGAGCGGTTATTGGTCTTCACTTCACGTAGTGTTCATTTCGAGCGCATCCTCTCTTGCGCCTGGAATTCAGATGTGGCGTGCAGTCGACGTGTCCTCTGACGGTCAGCGCATTTATGTTCCCGAACGGTACTTTGTGCAGAATTAGGGCACAGCAGAAATTTCATCGAAACGATGAAGCTTGGATCAGTGGTGTATCTTGAAATAGGTGGGTTCTGATGCAAGAGTATAGACTGGACCTCATATCCTGGATAATATCCAGCACTGTCATTAACATATCATCAACTATTATTTGACATACAACGAAGTAAAAAGGGCAATTTTAGTGCACTGTCCGTTAAGGTTTAAATACTGATTACAAAAAGCAACCATGAATTCTACTGACACTACATCCGCACAAAAAAAAGAGCCACGTGAGGGATTTGAGGTGCATTAAGTCCCAAAAGACAACATTCTTCACTTATATCCTGCAGTTCAGCATGTCCAATACAAATCCAGCTCCGAACAGCCACACGAAACCATACATCAGTCACGGGCGCCCATAATTAACGGGTCCAACAAAATGCACTTACAGTCAGTTTGTATATTATTTCCTACATAATAGGCCTGTTCTGGGTCCTCGTCAGGGAGAAAACAGATACAAGAGACACACAAAACACACGAATGCAAATTTTATATTTTACTGCAACCTTATTTGTCCACATTGAAAACACTTTGAATAAAAACTTTAATTTTCCAAGTTTTAACTAATGTCCATACTGTATATATTTATTTTGTTGCTGTGTTTTACATAATGACGATACTTACAAATGTTTTATGCATCTCTTGTGTCTGTTTGCTGCCTGATGATGGTCCAGAAATGGCCGACATATTCATGAGATAACAATATGTAACGGTAATACATGCAAACTGTGCATTTAGTGGACTCATTAATTATTATCTATCGCACGGAAAATGTGTAAAATATTAAGATTACAGGCACCAATATCTACAACTGAGAAAACAAAACCGATTCAATGGTTCACAAAGCACGGCATTAAATTTATAGGAGCATTAAGGAAGCAGAACAATAGTAACCTGTAAGAGAAGTAACAAAAACGGAAACCTTCGCTGATGTGGGATTCACCTTATTGCTAACGTTTTGCTTATGGTGACAACACCATTGTATGGGGTCGCATGATATAATCATGGTTCGGTCCTGAATTTTATAAATAGATATCAAATATGAATTTCAGTATTCTGAAAAAAGTATCAGAATTATTTAATCTTAATTTGTATTATTTGTTACATGATTCGAACAGAAGAATAATCAAGCATCTGAATTCAACTGTATAAGCACCTTGTTAGAAGCTACGAGGGGACGTACTTAATTACGAAGAATGGACCAAAAATTGTCTAGAACAGGTTGAACGGTAGTCTCTTGTGAAAAATATAATCAAAATTGGGTTCACGAAAGGAGCGCAATTTCGTGATTAGCTCTATTATATTAATTCGCTGTTGATTAGTACTGACCGAACAATTCTTTGAACAACGCGGCGAGGAGGTTGGTACAGATGTAATGATACAAACATATTTTGCGAAAAAAAAAATTATAATCTCGGCGGATGCGATGATTATCCTGGCAGAGGATTCCTGTAATTTTCGTCAGATTTGCTAGACAAATGCTAGGCTAGTAGTTTCGAATAGATAACGACCATTTCTTTCGCAGGCCTTACCGGTTGGTCGTATGTAATGATTCTGTTGTATTTCTGAAAGCGAGTTAACCTTTGAGGTTAATAACGCACGGTTAAAAAGATTGAGTCTTAGGCTACCCATGACGCTGCTCCATTTACATTCGTTATACGGCGTCCAAAGAGTTGCGAACAATACCAGCTTTCCTGGCCACAATTTTTTTGGTTTGTGACACCGTCAAGTCCTGTAGGTGGTCATCAAATTTTCGAAGCATGCTGTTTCCATTTTCAGGATCCACGTCAGTGAAGTGGGGGTGTGGTCAAGCTTAGACAGACAGGGTGCGGATAGGTCACTTAGAACAAAAGGAAAGGGGACAGATTCCTGTTCGCACCTATAGGAAGCAAAGCTGGAAAAACAACCCTTTTCAGGGCCAGGCAGGGGACTGTCGTATCAGCTGGAAGTTAACTGTCTTCTTCCCTCGACAGAAAGATCTTTGCATCTGTTCCTTCAGGCAGTGAAAAGAAGCTTCTACTACCTGCTCACGGGGAACGCGCCGATTCTCTTCAGGACATCAGGGTAAAGCTCGACCTTTCTCGCTACTCTGTGATCCACTTCCTGCGCCAACACTTCTTTTCCAGAAGAATGGTGTTAATGGGTAGGATGCGATGATTCAGGCTGATAAAGCGTTCAGCCACGGCTGACTTGTTCTGATCACAAAGTCGGATACCTTGCAGGATGGCAATGGTACGGTCTCTGGGGGCATTCCAGCGCACCTTTATCGAGTTCAGATTATATATTTGTGAGAAAACACCAAACATTTTGTAAATATACAATAATATAACAAGGAGGTGTTAACTTTCAATTAAAGTTACTACCTCAGTAACTATTTTATAGCACTGCGGTCCATCCAGCACCATGTCCTCCTCTTTCCTGAGGTTTCTGGATCACACACAACGACACACCACACTCGGTAGGACTCCTCTAGATAAGTGATCAGCTAGTCGCAGAAACCTCGACCTGACAACACACAACACAACAGACAAGCATCCATGCCCCGGCGGGATTCGAACTCACAATGTCAGCAGGCGATCGGCCGCAGTCCTACGTCTTAGACCGCTGAGAAATGCTCTTGTGCCAGATACGCATATAAAATCACAATTATCAGAATTTCTTGGACCATCTTGGTTGTACCAGACGTGTCGCCGTTGTTTCACTAATACGCTTGTAAAGCAGTGACACAACAATGGAAGGATCTTATATAATACGATGTTTCAATGTTTCCTTTATTATTCTAAGACGATTTGACGATAATTGGAAACATGCTAGGGATGTTTTCTCCCAATTTAACAGAAGATTCTACCTCAAAAATCTTTACAGACGTTATATAAGCTTAGTAAATGATACACAATTATTAACTAATAAGGCATGAACAAATAAATAAAACAAAGCGAAGTATTTAGTCTCATTATATGGAGGGAACAATGAACTGAAATTCCGTACTTTACAACTTTTGTAACTTGAATCCTTAATGAAAGAGAACTGGCACTGATCAGAGGAAGACAGAGGGCGGGGATGGAGCCTTGATCGCTACAGCTCGCTCAAACGTGAGTAATAATGGAGCAGATGAAGATAAATGATCATGTTTCTTGCAACAGACATATTCAAGAACAGCAACAGTTTGTGTGTTGTTATTGTTGTTGTTGTTGTTGTTGCTGCTGCTGCTGTTGACTTGCAGAAAAAAATTCAGCCTGTGGCACAGCCGCGGAGCTTGGATGAAAAAAATTACTTCCCTGTTTTACAACACCCTAAAACGTCATGCACTGAAGTACAATGCAATTGCAAGTCTGTTATAAAGTTGTCAGTAAAACGCGAAGAGTGTGAAAAATGACTGCATTTTTTAAATGTAACTAACACACGAAGGTAAATTTGTGCCGGTGTTTAACCCTTGAAGGCAAACACAGCAGTATAACGTGCATGAAGCATCAACCGGCGTACTGTAACGATAAGCGGCCAGCTTCTAACATGGAGAAAAGTTCCACCCACAGGTGGACTCACACGCCGGTCTGGAAGTCTTGAAAATGGACAATGTACCACTATTGCAAATAACCAAACTTCGGTCGTTCCGGACGCAGCTATTTACCTTACCGGCTGAGCTAATCTGGTCCGCTTTAAAACCGCACTGTCTGATGACAGAAGACGCCGAAAGTTCAACAACACTGCTACAAAAGCCTGCCACCGGACACGACTGAGGGCCAATTCAATATATTTTGCATTGCACACAGTTACGTCAAGTTGTGTGCTCCATCTCTTTTTTGATCCTCCCAATACATAACCTTGACGAGGTCTCTCCGCCAAAATTCGGTACGTATCCCCCCCCGGAGGACCTCGGTAGCACAGTTGTTAAGGTGCTGTGCTACAAATCGGAAGGTCGCTGGTTCTATTCCAGAAGGTGTCATTGGTATTTTTCATTGACATAATCCTTCCGATCGCACTACAGCCCTGTGTTCTACTCAGTCTCTAACAAAAATGAGTACCAGGAGTATTTCCTGGGGGTAAAAAGCGGCCGGTGCGTAAGGCTGACAACCTTACCACCATCCTAGGTCACTGTCACATAATCTGGGAACCTTAACTTCCTGGAACCCTCTGGGCACCTCGGGCCTGTAATGGGACTGATTTACCTTTATTGCCTTATACCCCAATGCAATCCATCATCCTCCAGGACTTCAGTACTTAGGGGTAATAGCTGATCTCACTTCGTACAGCGAAGGTGAATACACCGGCTGATGCATTAGAAATTCCCTCGACAGCCAATCGGTATTGTTGATGAGGGATTTGAAAGGTCTCGTAATGAGCGTCTTCTAGTGTGAATACTATCAAATTCAATGTGTTTGTACATACGAAATTAATTTGTAACTGATTAATACTTTCGAAAAAAAATTATGGGATCCGAAGAAAAATACAATAAACAAGTGTAGCTATACAGAGTGAAAAAGAGAGAGACAGAACATCATCCAACGTGAGAAAACTTATAAATTATATATGTATAAATATTGCTGATTTCAGGTGCATTAGTATCAGTTTTGTCTGTACAAAGAAACATTCAATTCCTTCTTCCTAGTCAAAAATACCGTCCAGTACCCTGCTACACAAGTCACATCCTCTATACTGCCAACCGCAAAACGCACGAGAAAATATAAATCAATAGAATCCCATACGGCTAAAATTTAAAAAAATGTAATAGAGAGAAGAGGGTGATGAGAGTGGAAGCAGAAACCAAACAATTGAATCAAGAGAGAAACAGAAGACACGTTATAGATTGAAGTACGATATAATCCTCCCAAATATTCTGACATAATAGGAATTTAACAATTCATAAGATCGGTCAGCAGACTGCGTCACTAGCGGTACTTCAATTCACTTGTCAAACTATACATGCTTCAGGCGAGCATCAGTATTAATGGAAAAGGACACTGGGCAATTCAGCAGGAAGTCTCTGACGATTAACACCATCTGTCAGACACTAAGATTCCCGCATACGTGAGAGTATATATACGTAACTTCATGAAGCTGAGTCCTTCCTGAGAAACTACCAGGTCTTCAACTAGTCAAGAAATTATCCGCATTTTATGGAACACGAACGTTCATACAGCATTTACAAGAGTCTGCCACCCGTGCGTAACTACAGTGCTTTATATGGTTCAAGCCATGTTCCAGAAGCCGAGAGCGATAAACGCGTGGAAGTATGTACATGCCAATGCTACCTTACGGCTAACATCATGCGCCAGATACCGAAAGACCCTTATAGGTAAAAGTATGTACATGCCAATGCTACCTTACGGCTAACATCATGCGCCAGATACCGAAAGACTCTTATAGGTGAAAGTATGTACATG
>Ga0123354_10006085_pt1 | contig 17813 bp, 26 predicted proteins | sample TergutLab28metaG_2_FD_97872 | JGI IMG/M metagenome (GOLD analysis project Ga0123354, IMG submission 97872) | Labiotermes labralis P4 segment gut microbial communities from Petit-Saut dam, French Guiana - Lab288 P4 | ecosystem: Host-associated > Arthropoda: Insects > Digestive system > Gut ...
CAAAGCGCAGGCTCTGTAGTAAAAAGTACCTTTTGTTATCGCTGAACGCCAACCCTCATACATTTTCGCCGCGTAGTGTAGGAGTAATTACTGGTGAAACATGGACACCATCATCGTCGCTCCTGCCAGCTGTAAGGTACGTATTCTGGGACCGTAAGGGAATTTTGTTGACAGAATTCATGGCACCAGGGACCACAATAACGTCAGAGGTTCATTGTGAAACGCTAAATAAGCTTCGGAGTTTGATCCAAAAAAAACGACGCGCGATGCTCACTGAAGGCTTCGTTCTCCTGCACGACAACGCGCGGCCCCACACCGCGGCTCGCACAAATGCTTTAACCTTTTGGGGACGGAATTATTTTTTTAATTTTAGCACACTCTGTATATAAAATGTGAATAATACGGGAACCAAATACGTTAGAATTATTAAACAAACAGCATTTTGAAGAGAAAAAAACGGAGAGTGTATACCGTGTTTAAAATAGTCAGTACCTATATTTGTTGAATAAATATATAAAATGCAACTTTAGAGGTTAGCGGTGCGGTACGACCACTATAGTTGACATTAGGCTTCAAAAGGTTAATCAGGCTCTTCAACTGGGAAAGTTTCGACCGCTCTTCTTACACTCCAGACTTGGCGCCAAGCTATTACAATCTCTTCACCAAGATGATGGCTACCCAGCGCTTCCACACCAAAGAAGAGCTCATGGATGGAGTCAACAACTGGCTGCATAACTTGGAGGCAACTTTCTTTGACGAGGGACTGCAAATACTAGTGTCATGGTGCAACAAGTGCCTAAATATGGATGGCAACTATGTGAAGAAGTTACGCAGTTATGTATGTGACTGGTCCATATAATGTGGAGAAGTGATGCAGTTATGTATGTAACTGTTCCATATAATGTGGAGAAGTGATGCAGTTATGTATGTTACTGGTCCATATAATGTGGAGAAGTGATGCAGTTATGTATGTAAATTGTCCATATAATGTGGAAAAGTGATGCAGTTATGTATGTAACTGGTCCATATAATGTGGAGAAGTGATGCAGTTATATGTGTAAATGGTCCATATAATGTGGAAAAGTGATGCAGTTATGAATGTAACTGGTCCATATAATGTGGAGAAGTGAAGCAGCTATATATGCAACTGGTCAATATAATAGAGAGAAGTGATGCATTTATATATGTAACTGGTATATATAATGTGGAGAAGATATGAAGTTATATATATTCTTTCGCGTCGTTACCGGTTGAGCCAGCGGGTTCGGTATATTTGATATTTTTAGAAAAGGTATTTAAGCGCAAGTACTAGTTCAAGGTAGTGTTTCGTTACGAGATCTGACGTTCACGTGGCAGTGCTCATGAAGAGTAAAGTCTCCAGGCATTTATATTCGTGGTTCCGTGGATCGTAATTCTGGGTTGAAGAAATCCGACAAGATGCAAAAGTATGCTGATATTTATTTACTGATAAATTTCTCTACAAGCTTCGTGCGATATCGCGCCCAACATCACGTGAATATTAAATTGTGGCTGCAGCCTCTGGTAGATATCATACCATTTGGGGAACAATCTTCCTCAAATGTGACCACAAAAGGACTGGTGTGGGAAAGTCACGGTCACACACCAATATTTGGTGTACTGTGCACAGTGCGGAAATAAATCTTCTGCATTGTGCACAGCACAAAAACTAATAAGAGTCTACTCTGCATTGTGCAAACACCAAAAACAGTCTCATTCTGCATTGAGCATTGTACACACACCAAAAATAGTTCCATTCTACAAGGTGAACTGTAAAAACACCAATAATAGCCTCCCTCTGCACCGTGCACTGTACACAAACCAATAGCAGCCTCAAACTGCACTGTACACTGTACAAAATATATTAACAGTCTCACAAAACACTCTTAATTGTAAACAAAACATATCAGTCTCACTCTGCACTGTGCATTGTACACACACCAATAACAGACTCACTCTGCACTATGCACTATAAAAACTCCAATAATAGTCTCACCTGTACTGTGAAATGTACACATACCAATGAAAGCATCATTCTGCATTGTGCACAGACCAATAAAAGTCTCAATCTGCACTGCGCACTGTACAAACAGCAATGAAAATATCAATCTACACTGAGAACTGAACACACACCAACAACAGACTCAACCTGCACTGTGCACTATACACAAACAAATAAAAGTCTCACACTTCAGCGTACACACACCAATAACAGTCTCACACTGCACCGTGCAATTTAAACACAAAAATAACAGTCTCAATCTGCACTGTACACTGTAAATATATCCACAAAAATCACACTCCGCACTGTGCACTGTACACGCAACAATAACAGTCTCAGTTTGCACTGCGTACTGTACACACAACAATAACAGTCACACTTTGCACTGTGCACTGTAAACACATCTAAAACAGTGTCACTCTGCATTGTGCACTGTACAAAAATCAATAACAGTCTCAATTTGCATTGTGCACTGTACACAAAACAATAACAGTATCAATCTGCACTGTGAAATATACACACACTAATAAAAGTCTCACTCGGCACTGTGCACTGTAAACACACTAATAACAGTCTCACTTTTCACTGTACACTGTACACACACCGATAAGAGTCTCACTCTGCATTGTGAACCGTAAAAACACCAATAAGAGTTTCATTCTGCACTGAAAATTCTACACACACCAATAACAGCATCAAACTGCACTGTGCAATGTACACAAACCAAAAACAATCTAAATCTACACTGTACACTGTACAAAGACGAGTAAGAAGTTCACTCTGCACTGTGCAATGTAAAAATATCAATCAAAAAATCACACTGCACTGTGAACTGCACACACAACAATAGCAGTCTCAATCTGCACTGTACACTGCACACATCACACTAAGAGTCTCACACTCCACTGTTCAATGTAAACGCACCACAAGGGTCTCACTCTGCACTATGCACTGTACACAAACCAATGACAATCTCACTCTGCACTGTGTACTGAACAAACACCAATAACAGTCTCAGTCTGCACTCTGCACTGTAAAAACGCCAATAACAGACTCACTATTTACTCTACACACAAATATAACAGACTCACACTGCACTATGCACTGAACACATACCAATAAGAGACGCACTCTGCATTGTACACGGTATATACACCCAAAAAAACTCACTCTGGACTGTGCACTGTACAAACAACAATAAGAGTCTCAATCGGCATTGTGCATTGTGTACACACAAATAACAGACTCACTCTGCACTGTGCATTGTATACACACCAATAACAGCCTCATACAGCACTGTGCACTGTACAAATATCAAAAAGAGTCTCATTCTGCACTGTGAAATGTACACAAACCAATAGTAGTCTCAATCTGCACTGTGAACTGTACAAACACCAATAATAATCTCACTATGTACTGTGAACTGTTAACACACCAATAACAGTCTCATTCTGAACAGTAAACTGTACAAACTGCACTGTAAATTGTACACACAACAGTGAAAATCTCGCTCTTTATTGTGCACTGTACAAACACCATAAGCAGTCTCACTCTGCACTGTCCACTGTATAAACACCAATAGCAGTCTCACTCTGCACTGTGCACATAAACACACAAATAGAACTCTCACTCTGCACTTTATCTTGTACAAACACCCATAAAAATCTCACTCTTTACTGTACACTGTACACACTCCAATGACAGTCTCACTCTGCTTTCTGCACATACCAACAGCAGTCTCACTCTGCGTTGTGCACTGTGCATACACCAATAACAGTCTCACTCTGCACTGTGCAATGTGGACACACCAAAAACAGTCTCTCTCTGCACTCTGCACTGTACACACACCAATAACCGTCTCAATCTGCACTGTGAACTCTGCACACACCAACAACAGTCTCACACTTCACTGTGCACTGTACACACACCAAAAACAATCTCACTCTGCACTGATCACTGTACACACAACAAACATTTTCCCAATCTGCACTGTACCCTGTGCACAAACCAATAACAATCTCAATCTTAACAGTGCATTGTACATACATCAATAAAAGCCTTACTTTGCACTTTGCACTGAACACACAGCAATAAGAACCTCACTCAGCACTGTGCACTGTACAGACACCAATAAGAGACTCACTCTGCACTGTATACTGTACAATCTCCTATAACAGGTTCACTCTGCACTGTGCACTCTACAAACACCAATAAATATCTCTCTCTGCAAGGTGCATTATACACACACCAATAGAAGGCTCAATCTGCATTGTATATTGTAAACACCACATTAAGAGTCTCACACTCCACTGTTCAAAGTAAACGCACCATAACCGTCTCACTTTCCCTGCGCATTTTACACACACCAATGACAATCACACTCTGCTCTGTGCACTGAACACACAACAATATCAGTCTCAATCTGCACTGTGAACTGTACACACACCAATAACAGTCTCACTCTTCACTGTACAAACACAAGTAACAGTATCACACGGCACTGTGCACTGTACACACAATAATAACAAGCTCACTCTGCACTCTACACTGTGTACACACCCATAAAAATCTCACTCTGCAGTGTGAAATGTACAAACAACAATAACACACTCCATCTGCACTGTTCACTGTACAAACACCAATAACAGTCTCACACTGCACTGATCACTGTAAACACACCAATAACATTGTCACTCTGCACTGTGCACTGTACATATATCAATAACCGTCTCACTCTGCACTGTGCACTGTACAAAAACCAATAACAGACTCAATCTGCACTGTGCATTGTACAAACACCAATAACAATCTCACTCTGCACTGTGCATTGTAATCACACCAATAACAGTCTTACTCTGCCCTGTAAACTTTACACACACCAATAAGAGTCTCACTCTGCATTGGGCACTGTACACACACAAATAACTGTCTCACTCTCCACTGTAAACTGTACACACACCAATAAAAACTCACTCTGCACTGTGCATTCTACACACACAATTAAGAGTCTCACTCTGCACTGTACACTCTAAAAACAACAATAACAAGTTCACCTTTCACTGTGCACCGTACAAAAACCAATAAAATCTCACTCTGCACTGTGAACTGTACACACACCAATAGCAGTCTCAATCGGCACAGTACACTGTACACACCACATTAACAGTCTTACTCTCCTCTGTTCAATGTAAACTCACCATAAGTTTGTCACTCTGCACTGTGCATTTTACACACACCAATAACAGTCTCGCCCTGCAATGTGCACTGTAAACACAACAATTACAGTCTCACTCTTTACTCTAAACTGTTCACATACCAAGAAGAGTTTCACTCTGCATTGTGCACACATAAATAAAAGTCTCACTCTGCATTATGCACTGTTCAAACACCATAACCGTCTCACACAACTTTGTGCACCGTTCACGTACCATAACATATTCACTCTGCACTGTGCAATTTACACACACCAATAACAGTCTCAATCTGCACTGTGCACTGTACACACATCAATTACTGTCTAACTCTGCCCTGTGCACTTTACACAACCCAATAACAATTCCACTCTGCATAGTACACTGTACACACACATATAACAACCTCACTCTGCACTGTAAAATATATACACAACAATAAAATCCTCACTCTCTACTGTACAACTTCACACTTACCAATAACATTCTTACCCTGTATTCTGCACTGTATACACACACCAATAATTCTCTCAATCTCCACTTTGCACTGTACACACACCAATGACATCCTAACTCTGCACTGTAAACAGAAAACGCACCCATAACAAAGTCACTCTGCACTGTGCACTTTAAACACACCAATAACAGTCTCATACTTCACTGTTCACTCTACTCACACCAAAAAGAGTCTCGCTCTTCACCGTGCACTGTACACATAACAATAACAATCTCACTTTACACTGTACACTGTGATCACACTAACAACAGTCTCAATCTTCTCTGTGCATTGTACATACACCAAAAACGACTCACTCTAAACTGTACACTGTACAAACACCCATACCAAACTCAATGTGCACTGTGTACTGTACACACACCAATAAGGGTCTCATTCTTCACTGTACACTGTACACATTCCAATGACAAACTCACTCTTCACTGTGCACTCTACACACACCAATATGCGTCTCATTCTGCACTGTGAACTGTAAACACACCAAAAACAATCTCACTATTAATGTACAATGTACACAGACCAATAACCGTCTCAATCTTCACTGTACACTGTACACACACCACTAAGAGTCTCACTGTGCACTGTAAACTGTACACACACCAATAACAATCTCACTGTGCACTGTGGACTGTACAAACACCAATAAGAGTCTCACACTGCACTGTGAACTTTACAAACACCAATAACTTTCTCACTCTACACTGTGCACTCTAAACATACCAATAAGAGACTCACACTGCGCTGCAAACTGTACACACACAAATAAAAGTATCACTTTACATTGTATATTTTACACACACCAATAACAGTATCACTCTGCACTGTGCATTTTGCAAACCCAAATAAGAGTCACACACTGCACTGTGTACTTTACACACTCCAATAACTGTCTTACTCTGCACTCTACAATTCACACAGTCCCACAACAATCTCACTCTCTCTGTAAACTTTACAAACACCAATAACAGTCTCACTCTGCACTGTGCACACAACAATAGTAGTCTCACTCTGCACTGTGCACTGTACACACTCCAGTAACGGTCTCACTCTGCATTGTGCACTGTACACACACCAACAACAGTCTTATTCTGCATTTTGCACTAAACACATACCAATAACACTCTCACTCTGCACCGTGCACACACCAATAACAGTCTCACTCTGCACTGTTCACTGCACACACACCAATAACCGTCTCACCCTCTACTGTATACTGTACACACACCAATAATTGTCTCACTCTGCCCTGTGCACTTTACACACACCAATAAGTGTCTCTCTCTTCACTGTGCACTTTACAAACACCAATTACCGTCTCACTCTTCATTGTGCACTGTAAACACACCAATAACCGTCTCACTTTGCACTGTGCACACACCAACAGCAGTCTTACTCTCCACTGTGCACTGTACACACACCAATAGCAGTCTCACTCTGCACTGTGCACTGTACACACACGAATATCATTCTCACTCTGCACTGTGCACTGTATACACACCAACAGCAGTCTCAATCTTCACTTTACACTGTACACACACCAATAGCATTCTCACAATGCACTGTGCAATTTACACACTCCAATAAATGTCTCAATCAGCACTCTACACTTTAAACAGTTACACAACAATCTCACTCTTTCTGTACAATAAACACACACCAATAACAGTCTCACACTGCACTGTGCACACAACAATAATAGTCTTAATCTGCACTGTGCACTTTACACACACCAGTAACCGTCTCACTCTGCATTGTGCACTGTTCACACACCAATAACAGTCTCATTCTGCATTTTGCACTGTACACACACCAATAACACTCTCACAATGCACTGTGCACACACCAGTAACAGTCTCACTCTGCACTGTTCACTGTACACACACCAATAACCGTCTCAATCTCCGCTGTATACTGTACACACTTCAATAACAGTCTCACTCTGCCCTGTGCAATTTACACACAACAATAAATGTCTCTCTCTTCACTGTGCACTTTACAAACAGCAATTACGGTCTCACTCTTCACTGTGCACTGTAAACACACCAATAACCGTCTCACTCTGCACTGTGCACACACCAACAGCAGTCTTACTCTCCACTGTGCACTGTACACACACCAATAGCAGTCTCACTCCGCACTGTGCACTGTACACACACGAATATCATTCTCACTCTGCACTGTGCACTGTACACACACCAACAGCAGTCTCAATCTGAACTTTACACTGTACACACACCAATAACATTCTCACAATGCACTGTGCAATTTACACACTCCAATAACTGTCTCAATCAGCACTCTACACTTTAAACAGTTACACAACAATCTCACTCTTTCTGTACAATTTACACACACCAATAACAGTCTCACACTGCACTGTGCACACAACAATAATAGTCTTAATCTGCACTGTGCACTTTGCAAACACCAGTAACCGTCTCACTCTGCATTGTGCACTGTTCACACACCAATAACAGTCTCATTCTGCATTTTGCACTGTACACACACCAATAACACTCTCACTCTGCACTGTGCACACACCAATAACAGTCTCACTCTGCACTGTTCACTGTACACACACCAATAACCGTCTCAATCTCCGCTGTATACTGTACACACATCAATAACAGTCTCACTCTGCCCTTAGAAATTTACACACAACAATAATTGTCTCTCTCTTCACTGTGCACTTTACAAACAGCAATTACGGTCTCACTCTTCATTGTGCACTGTACACACACCAATAACAGTCTCACTCTGCACTGTGCACTGTACACACACCAATAGCAGTCTCAATCTGCACTTTACACTATACACACACCAATAGCATTCTCACACTGCACTGTAAACTGTACACACACCAATAGTAGTCTCATTCTGCACTTTAAACTGTATACAAACTCATAATATTCTCACTCTTCACTCTACACTTTACACACACCGAAAACCGTCTCACCCTGCCCTGTGCACTGTACACACACCAATAAATGTCTCTCTTCACTGTGCACTTTATAGACACCAATTACCGTCTCACTCTTCATTGTGCACTGTAAACACACCAATGACCGTCTCAATCTGCACTTTACACACACCAACAGCAGTCTCACTCTACTCTGTGCCCTGTACCCACACCAATAGCAGTCTCACTCTGCACTGTGCACTGTACACACCAATGGCTTTCTTACTCTGCTCAGTGCCCTGTACACACACCAATAGCAGTCTCAATCTTCACTTTACACTGTACACACACCCATAACATTCTCACTCTTCACTCTACACTGTACACACACCAATAACCGTCTCACTCTGCACTGTGCACTGCACACACACCAATAACAGTCGCACTCTGCACTATGCACTGTACACACACCAATAGCAGTCTTAATCTGCACTTTACACTGTACACGCACCAATAGCATTCTCACTCTGCACTGTGCCCTGTACACACACCAACAGCAGTCTCAATCTGCACTTTATACTGTACACACTCCAATAGCATTCTCACTCTGCACTGTGCCCTGTACACACACCAATAACTGTCTCACTCTGCACTGTACACAGTGCACACACCAATAACGGTCTCACTCTGCACTGTGCACTGCACACACACCAATAACAATCTCACTCTGCACTGTGCAATTTGCACACACCAATAACAGTCTCACTCTGCACTGTGCACTTTACACACTCCAATAACAATCTCACTCTACACTGTGCACTCTACACTCACCAATAACTGTCTCAATCTGCACTGTACCCTGTGCACACACCAATAACAGTCTCACTCTGCACTGTGCAATTTGCACACTCCAATAAATGTCTCACTCTTAACTGTGCACTTTACACACATCAATAATAGTCTCACTTTGCACTGTGCACTGTACACACGCCAACATGCAACCACACCACCGAACTGATTCATATCGACGCTTTTAACTAACTAATTTAGTAATTATTATTATAGCAATGCACAATAATACACTCTCTGGCGATGTTTTGTTAGACTGAAACACGTAGGAGCATTTTAGTTTAAATATTAATATAATTTTTAACACTTCTGTAGCAATATATTTGTTCATTCAGTTGGGTAGTAGAAGACCTGATAGTGTCAAAATGCACGGTGGATCTGTGAGATGGAACTGTAAAAATTGTGGAAATATATATTCGTAATTCATTAGAAACTCTGTCAGAGCAGTTTGATTAGTGGAAATACACGACTTCAAGCTTCTGTCGCGCAGTGGGTGGAACTGCTGTCTTGCGGGTTGTTATACAGCGAGTAGTGCTAATTACTAATCGACGTTTCGGATATACCTACCCGCCACATCTTTAAGTTGTCCCGAAACGTCGGTATAGAATTTGCACTACTCGCTGATTAAGAACCCAGAAGAGCGCAGTTCTCAGTGGATACAACAGTTACCACTCCCGCTATACAGAAGATCAGTGCCAGCGCACAACCCCATTAGTTCAGCCCTGCTCTCTACTTTGGATGATATTTGATAGCCGATAAAATCTGCTGTATTGAATGGAATATGGGAGAGGAGGGCACATTTGGTGGGCGTAGAAAAATGGTAATGCTTTAATATGGAATTTAGCAATTGCCTGAAATAAGCGTATAATAAAGTTCAGAACATGGGGCGGGGGGGTGGGTGTGCGGGAGGAGCTGTGATTTATGAGAGAGGAAAGCAGCCTTTCCCTAGAATCGACTCTACTCGAGTTTTCAAATTCGTGAGCTCTTCTCAGAACTTCCGATACGCACAGACAAAGGCACGATATAGCCTAGATATAAATTGGAATACTCCACAGATGATAAATGAAACTGGTTGCCTTTTTTAAATCGGATTATTAAACAAATATGGAATAAGCTGGCCAGAAAAAAAGTCTGTGTTATATTTTAAAATCAGGTACCGCTTATATCTGTAGAGCAGCAGTGAGGCGTGGTGTGGGTGAGCCTGGCTGAAAGTGTACACTTCTAAATAATGAGGATAGGATGCTGCGCTTCGGCACACACACACACAAACACACACACAGAAGACGCACCGACAGAGGACACACACACACAGAGGACTCACCAACAGAGGACACACACACACACAGAGGACACACACACACACACAGAGGACACACAGACACAGAGGACACACACACACAGAGGGCACACACACACACACAGAGGACGCACCGACAGAGGACACACACATACACACAGAGGACGCACCGACAGAGGACACACACACACACACACACACACAGAGGACGCACCGACAGAGGACACACACATACACACAAAGGACGCACCGTCAGAGGACACACACACACACAGAGGGTACACACACACACACACACACACACACAGAGGACGCACCGACAAAATACACACACACACACAGAGGGCACATACACACACAGTGGACACACGGACAGGGTAAACACACACACACACACACAGAGGACGCACAGACATAGAGAACACAAACACACATACATAGAGGGCGCACACACACACACACACAGTGGGCACACACATACACACAGAGGGCACACACACACACATAGAGAACACACGCACACAGAGGACACACACGCAGAGGACACAAACACAGAGGACACACACACAGGGGACACACACACATAGAAGACACACACACACAGAGGGCACCTACACACAGAGGGCACACGCACACAGAGGACACACACGCAGAGGACACAAACACAGAGTACACACACACAGGGGACACACACACACACACAGAGGGCACCCACACACAGAGGACACACACATATAGAGGGCACTCATACACACCCACACAAACAAACACAGAGGACATACCTCTTGCCCTGCTACCACTCCACATCCGTTCAATTTCCGTACATCCCCAACTGCCAGTTGTTCTGCCCCATCACTCGCTAACAACAACACCCAACATTGCCCCCACTCAGTTCCTATCTGAAGGGTATTGTTCAGTTTCGATGAAAGAATTATTTTTTCATAAAGCTCCCTCATTATTACCAAACACCTAATGTCTATACACCATTCCCTGTATTCATAAAGACATTGTACGTATATACAATAGCCTAGTGTGTGTGTGTGTGATTGAGTCACACGTCTGTTGCCACGGTTACTACAGAAGTCTGATTGTCCCGAATGTCACACACCAGTCTGTATAGTTACATGTACCTTTGAAAACACCAGGTACCGGCACACGTTTTGTTTACCAAGTTACTTGGTTTGTGAGTGACGTCGAATGATGGTTCTTTTTTTTTTTAGTTTTCTGTGGATATCCACGTTGCCGTGGAGTAGCGCTTGAACATTACAGCGGCGTATCGTGTGAGAGACAAGTGCCGAGTGAGTAAGGAAATAAATAACACGAAAAAGCGGATTCCGTCATGAGGAGCTGACAGTTACCTACTTTCCTCCCGTCACGCACATGAAGGTTCACTGCCTCATTCACAAAAGCCGGTCAATGATCCCTGTCCTGAGCAAGATAAATCTTGCTCCAGTACACAATACATTAAGGTCAATTTTAATATTATCCTGTAATGCTGAGTTCATGTTTCCCAATCAAAAATTTTAAGTGTATTTTTTTCACTCTCGTGCATGCTACACACCCTGCAAATCTCGTCCTCTTTGACACAAACACGTGACTCTCCTTCACCTACCAGAAATTAAAAATTATCACAGTTTGAAGAATTTGAGGCGTAAAATGAAGCCTTTATACTGTGACCTCATAATCTGTGTGTGTGTGCGTGTGTGTGTAAGCAAAATAGTGCCCGGTTCAATCAGTTATTCATTTTAAAACTCGTTTTATGGATTGCTTTGCGTTACTCTATAGCTCATAATTATGGCTCTAATGGTGGTAGAGCATTTCCATTAATTACAGGTAAATCTGTTCATTAAACAGCCCTGTGCCAGATGTGCTTTCCTAATTCGTATGACGTCGCAAATCACAAAAAAAGGCAGCGAAAATAACAAAATATCAGTCCATTTTGTAACTAAAATAACGTGCTGACTGAGAAATGTGAATTGATGCTTTGATTTCAGACTTTATAATACATTGTTGGCCGAATTTTCGTCGTTTGTGTCTGTCTCTCTGTCACGTTGCACCTTCCGCCCGATTCACCTTCACGCCCGGTCTACTGATTGTCCAACTGAGCCATGAATACCGCCAGAAATGAACCACGTCCTGCTCTATCCACGTTCCAAACCAAACAGTGCACTCAGTTGCCAACAGGACCTAACGTACTGCTAAATGCAATGAAGAAATCTACAGTCAGGTCTGATATGAGCGTCTGCTTTTGGCAGAAATCCAAGGAATATTTCTGGTACAGTTTTAACATGGTTTTGTAGGGCCGAAACAAAGCTGTTGCCTGGCAAATAAGATTTATTCAACCGCCATGAATTCTCTGGCTGCTCATTAATTGTGCGGTGCGCTAAGGAAAGCCATGACTGTTTGCAGAAGAAATGAAATCTAATCCGCTCATGAAATTTACCAATCACAAAGCAAATACTCAACCCGCAAAACAATAGAATTGAATTGTAGTGAGGCTCAAGCATCTCCCACACTTTGAATATGTGTGAAGTCAGAGCTGAAGTCTTGACAAAATGGCGCTCCAAGGCAGGCCAGTTTCTCGTTGTTGTATTCTAATTTGTCTCGTGTGTATTGTTGCTAGTTTTAAGTTGTCTTTTGTGTAATTGTTGTTGGTTGGCCGTGTGTATTGTTGTAGTTGTCTTGTGTATATTGTTATAGTTGTGTGTATTGTTGTAGTTGTCTTGTGTGTATTGTTGTAGTTTTCTTGTGTGTTATGTTGTAGTTGTCTTGTGTGTATTGTTAGTTGTCTTACGTGTATTGTTGTCATCGTATGTGTATTTGTTGTACTGTGTGTGTGTATTGCTATTTTTACTTTAGAAACAGGACTGCCGAAGTCAGTATTCGGAAGGTCCTGCGACCGGCCACCTCGACACAGGTTTTTCTTGGTTTTCCTGCGTCTATAAGCAAATGCTGAGATGGTTCCCAACATTCCAAGTTGCCACTACATGCTGCTCATGTAGCCCTCCAGACTTAAATTTATTAGTAACCAATTTCATGTTTTGTATACATGTAAAATAACCACTGCCATCGGGTGACAACCCAATTGCGTTTAATAAATATCATTATTAAATAACGCAATTAGCTCGGATTAAAAGTGCACTATAGCCAGCTCTTACCAGTATTTGTCATTTTTATGCTATCTTATGTGTTCTTTAACACTGTTTATTGTTCTGTGGCTCGTGAACCGTCAAAGGTCTGCAGACATTTCCCAGCCAGCCTACGAACAGTTATATAAACAGATGTGCAGGTGTCACAGACACTCATTACTGCAGCACGTCAAATTTATGTTCAACCCAAACCCAAGTTACATTTGGTACGCATTTTAACCTGTACCTATTGCATTCTGTGTGTAAACCAATCATGTAAAATTTATTAATAAAAATGCCTATTGGCCTGTCTCGGTTCCCCCACAGAACACGGTCATCGGCGTTGTCTGTGGCTCCATCCTACTCAAGGAGAGGACTGGGTTCAAATCCCAGGCTACTCCACTTGAGAATGGTAATGAACAATGCACCACGCAGACAGGTTTGTCTCTGGTACTTTGGTTTTCCCCTGTCAGTGTCATTCCACCACTGCTCCGTACTCACCACCCGTACATCATCATACAGCTAGCGTCGCGAAAAGCTCACTAGCCCCAACTTCCTGCACCGGCTAGCAGAGAATTTCTGTGTAGCTCGGAGCGGCAGAAGCCTAACTTCCATTCAGTTCCGCAGTAAATTATGCGTAGAGTTTAACCTCCTCTGCCCTCAACCATTTTCCTGTCCAGTGACGGAATTCACTTTGCATGTAAAATGAATGACATAAAGTTGTAAACCTAACAGCAACTCCTCACAACAATACAGCCATAACACTAACAGCAACTCCTCACAACAATACAGTATAAAACTAACAGCAACTCCTCACAATAATACAGCCACAACACTAAGAGCAACTCCTCACAACAATACAGCCATAAACTTAACAGCAAATCCTCACAACAATACAGCCATAAAACTAACAACTCCTCACAGCAATACAGCCATAAAACTAACAACTACTCCCCACAACAATTCAGCCATAAAACTAACAACTCCCCACAACAATATAGCCATAAAACTAACAACTCCTAACAAAAATACAGCCATAAAACTAACAACTCCTAACAAAAATACAGCCATAAAACTAACAACTCCTCACAACAATACAGCCATAAAACTAACAGCAACTCCTCACAACAATACAGCCATAAACCTAACAGCAACTCCTCACAACAATACAGCCATAAAACTAACAACTACCCACAACAATACAGCCATAAATCTAACAACTCCCCACAACAATACAGCCATAAAACTAACAACTCCTCACAACAATTCAGCCATAAAACTAACAACTCCCCACAACAATGCAGCCATAAAACTAACAACTCCTCACAACAATACAGCCATAAACATAACAATAACTCCCCGAACAATACTACCAATATCTCCTAGTGTGCCACTTTAATCCCATCCCACGCCCCAGTATGCATATCGCTCCAAATCTACTAAATTTGTAATTAATTCAGCCAAATTTAATTTGCCCATCTAACCACCGAGACCACCCGTGACCTGCTCTCAACCCAAGGATCACCGTCAGCACTCCCGTCCCTCCGCTCTGCCCCACATCCAACGTTCTGTCTCACGCAACACAATTTGCAAATCCCTGTGTTGAGTAGCGCTGTAAATTCCATTCACCATTATTAGCATTCCAACCGCAAGTTCAGTACAGGTTTCTTGATGCCAGTAGCTGGAAATTCAATCTACTCTATCGATTTCGTCACTTCTTCCATCCGGCAGACATTCGTTTCCAGTGCCGAGTTCTTTATGCCTTCTTGAACTTCGTTCTATTCCCCCCACCTTATGACAGGCGGGTCACATCCCGTCGCAGGCGCACGTTGTATGCAGGATAGTCTTCGAATATGTGATGAAGTCGGGCTGATGTCTTCATCGGGGGAGAAAATACGCTTCAAACAGAGTATGCACACATGCACACACGCACACAAGTTCACTTGCGTCAGTAATTAAACATTTATACAAAACTATAGTACGCTGGTGGTATGGGGTATTGTGTTGCACGGAGCAAATTTTGGAACTGCCTGCCTGAAGGAAAGACTAGCTACACTCAAGTACCTGACACTGTTCAGGTGGAAAGGGTGGAATTTGCAGCTACCAGAAGCCCTGTCTTCGCCAAACACAGACGTCAGCCTCTGGACAGGCTCCTGTTCGGCCCTTACACCCGTAATGGGTTGATGGATGCAATACGTGGTTCGGAAAAGAAATGGAGCAAAGAGGATTATGCTGAGAATAGCACATACCTAATTCCAATTAGTCTTATTCAATTGTATCTACATAAGGATGAATTCTAATTGGTTGAATGTACAGTTCAAGAATCAAGAAATAGTATCGTGCAGAATGTCAGCAATATATACTAAGAGTTAGAGAGGGACACAGAATTAAAATTTACGGATCGCTGTCACCCCAGGATACCCTACTTATCCGCGAGAGGAAATCTATACTGTCGGTTATACAGATATCAATAACGTATGTGGGGGCAAAAATTGTATTTCCTGTGGCCCAACATAATGACCAGGTGATAGTCCGCCTTGTTCTTCAAGTGTCTAAATCACACACCAAAACACACACGCCCACAAACACAACACCCACACACAAACAACCACAAAACCAAACCAAACACACACACACACACACCCACACAACCACAAACACACACACAACACAAACAAACCCACAAAAACACTAATAAACAAATCCACACACACACCCACACAAACCAACACACCACATACACACACACATCCAAACACCCACACACACACCACACAAAACACCCACACACACACACACACAACCACCACATACACACACCCACATAAACAAAAACACACACCCGCACAAACACAGACACACACACACCCACAAACAACCACCTAAACACACAACCACACAAAACCTCCCACACCCACACAACGACACACACAAACACACACCCACACTCACACACAAAAAAACACACACACTCAAACCATACACCCCCCACACACCAACCCACACACAAAGACACACACAGCCAAACATATACACACACACCTGTCCTCACAACACACACACACACACAAAACAACCACACACCCACAAAGACAAACCTACACAATCACCCACCCACACACACACACCCACACACACTAACACATACATACACTCACATCCACAAAACCACACACACCCACATTCACACAAACACACACACATCTACAACCTCAAAAAAACACACCCACACACACACACACCCAAACACCTACAAACACACACACACACACACACTTACAAACAACCACACACATACACACCACACACAAATAAAAACACACCCACACACAAACCCAAACCAAAACCCAAACATAAAACACACCCCCAAACACACCAACCCACACACAACAACCACACACCCACACACACACAACACACACACACCAACACACCCACACACCAACACACACAACACAAAAAACCCACATACCACAAACAACACCCACACACACCACACACACACCCAAAACCACACACCCACACATACACACACACAACCACACACAACCACACACACACACAAACACACTCACAAACAACCACCCACACACACCCACACACAACCACCCACACACACACATACAAACACACCCACACAAAAATCTTCCGACACACACCCACACATACACACTCACACACAATCCCACACACAAACAACCACCCACAAAACTTCACCCTCACACATCCCCCCACACACACACCCATACCCACACACACACACCCACCCACACTCACAAACCCACACACACACCAACACCCTCACAAACCCACACACAAACACACACAGAGTAACACAACCAAACATATACACACCCACCCATCCACACACCACACCCACACCATCAACCACCCACACACACAAACAACACA
>Ga0123354_10006088_pt1 | contig 17807 bp, 8 predicted proteins | sample TergutLab28metaG_2_FD_97872 | JGI IMG/M metagenome (GOLD analysis project Ga0123354, IMG submission 97872) | Labiotermes labralis P4 segment gut microbial communities from Petit-Saut dam, French Guiana - Lab288 P4 | ecosystem: Host-associated > Arthropoda: Insects > Digestive system > Gut ...
ACGGAACCCGAAGGTTCATTACCGCACTCACAAGCTTCCGCCACCTGTCTCTATCCTGGGCCAGCCCAATCCAGTCCATATACCCACATCCCACCTCCTGGAGATCCATCCTAATATTATCCAATCCATCTACGCCTAGGTCTCCCCAGTGGTCTCTTTCCCTCTGGTTTCCCCACCAAGATCCTATACACCCCCCTCTCCTCACCCATACGCGCCACATGCCCAGCCCATCTACAACTTGTAAATATATTATTGTATTCATAAGGTGCAGCTTAGAAGTGACTACATGTTTCGGCCTTATTTTTTATGCCAACATCAGGTCGCATGTCTTATTCAAGGAAACGATATAATATGTGATATTAAGTCTTTAGTATTCAACGAGATTTCTTACGAATTGTATAGTCTCCCTGAATAAGACATATGACCTGATGATGGCCTAAAAAAGAAAGCCGAAACATATAGTTACTTCTAAGCTACACCTTGTAAATAAAATAATATATTCACAAGTTCTGTTTGACTCACTCTACGCATCATTATAATTGAAAGAAACAAATCTTTCCTGAACCAGGAAATGTGACCCAAGAATCAAACGGTTCCGTAAAAGGATACTGACCAAACAATATTTCAGTTATAGTTTTATAATAACTCACAAAAATAGAACATAGTGGTGAATAAACATGCTTTCAATCGATGTGAATTTCACATCAGCCTTTATATGGCTGAAAGTAAAGCAGACACTCTCGCTATACACTTGCTACTAGTAGCAGTAGTACTGTTTTGTATTCAGGACGTCCCGAATTCAAGTTTCGGTCCGCAAACCAGCTCTTCTGATTAAAATTCGTCAACACGTTTCTCCGTCCCTCTGGAGAAACGCCGTAACAATACCTTAAATTAAGCTACGCCGCCTTCTTCCAAATCACCCCCAGTTCATTATTCAATACCAGCCGAAATGTCGATGCCGTCTTCATCAGCCCCCATCGAAAGCTGTCTTCAAGCATATTATTCATGACAATGTTACTTTATAATATTACACATTATTGGGTGATGGATGAAGGGCTGGGGAAGGGCAATGCTGGAATGGTAGTGACAGGAGAAAGCCAAAATCCCCAAAATCCCACTTGAATTTGGCTCGGATTCAACCCAGCCCTCCAACGTGAGAGGCTGGCAACTAAACTTCTGACGGCCTAGAAGCCTCGTTATTTCAAATAAATGTGGAGAATGGTTTCGATGGAAAGAATGGACTATGTGACAGTTTCTCTTGCATATGTGTTTACAAATATCTAAGTGTTCCAGGATATCACGTTGCGTCTATTAGCATATCCCGGCTTTTTTGAATGGTTGTAGCATTTTCATCCTCAGGGCAAATCACCCCGAGTACCTAATCTGAACAGTATTAATACGAATATCTAGTGCATTATTTATTTTGTACATAAAATAGAAAACGTATGGAAGTTACCCTGAATGCTGTAACACACTTCGCACTGGTATTCACTTTGTCTAACGGAAGCGACAGATGTACGAGGCCTGTTCAAAAAGAGATCGAACTTTTTAAATAGCGTGCAAACAAGCAAAGAGAGCGCGCTGCGGACACTGAGCGCACCTAGCGTCGGCTTTTGACAACAAACTGCCATTTGTCCTGTTTCGCTATGAACATTAGTCGTCGAGCTACATCAGCTGAACTGAGCACGTGCACAAGCTGTCCGTCGGATTAGTGACAAAGTTTGAAGAACAACGTGTGTGTGTGTGTGTGTGTGTAATTTTCCTGTAACCTACCCTGAATTATTCAAGCGGCTCTCTCTAGCATGTGACTTCTTAAGCGCTGCTTGCAATTTTAACGACAAGAACAAAGGAACTTTTATTATATGCGTATAAGATAACTCTAATAACATATTGGAATACAAAACGGATTTTATCTGAATTAGATAAAACACAGAAACTTCCTTTCGGATTATAATCTATTTTTAAATGTAAGACTAATGTATTTAAATTTTTAATCATAGCTTGTAAAAAGTTAATCTAGATAATATACAAAAAGAACGCGACAATTGTTTATAAAAGATTTTAATACCTGTAATAACAGTTTACTGCAAACCATGTACATATTACACATAATTACAACTGACATCAAAGGGAATTTCAAGGTTTATCATAATTGAGAGGGAATTAAACATCAGCAAATGACTCCTGTGCTGTAAAATGTGTCGTACAGACTGGTCGTGTGGTCGTAGTCGGGTATCAGGCACTCACGCAAAACATCGATGTAACCAGTTCCGAATATTTCTTAGCGCATTAAAAATGTAAGAGCATCGTTTTCGCTGCGAGCAATATTTCCAGCTCAGTTATTGCTTATTGTAGAGCCGCGGCAGCATTTATGCTTCGGTTCACCCCCGTGGATACATCTGTACCGTACGAGAGAATGGTAGAGTTAGAAAATATCTCTTTCTTACTAAAGCGATTCCAAATTCAATAACACGCTGTTCTATAAGTCTCTGATCCCCTCCAGTTCTTGTGCCAATCTCACCGTCTCCTCTCTTAACATATTTCCTATTTTATTTTTTAACTGCAGGGCATCTAAAATCTAGCAAGCTGCTTTTTGTCCCACAACCCTATCAAGTGTAATTCTCGTACAGAGAAAAGCATCGAGAAATACGTCTGTTGTTTTACGAATTTGTTACGAACTGACGTCACAGATTTCAGCTCCTGAAAATTTCAAAATTATAATTAAATAGTTCCACAAAAAAAACCCAGTTACACAGCAGTTATGGTCTTCTTTGTGTGGCGCAGCAGCCCCCAGTGGGCCCGATCCTGCTCATAGTTGAGGCTTCAAGATCACGCTCAGACACATCTTCGGTATGATTCCTGTCGACGAATGATCAGCCCGACGCAGAGATCTCTACCTGACAACACACAGCACCCACAAGAGACAGACATCCATTCTCCCGGCGGGATTCGAACCCACAATCCCAGCAAGCGAGCGGACGCAGACACAATCCTTAGATCGTGCGTCCTTTGGGATCTCCTAGCAGTTAAGATAGTCAAATAATATCATTAGCATGAGTAACAGAGTCAAGTAATAATGCTTGATCATATTACTGCGATAATATTACTGGTCTATTATGATAGTCGTGCAAATAACAATCATTACCTGACTAAATATAGCAGCTCTTTAACTGTATTTTTCGTAGATGTGTTTAAAATTAGAATAACACAGCTGTGTGCACCACACGAATGTCTCACCTTTGCATGTAGCTTACATGTGGAATCATTGCATGACTCTTGTCTAATAATTTCGTAAGGCGTCATACAACTTATTTTAACCCTTTCCCTGCTAACGTGGAGAATACGGCGAGATCCGAATAATGCTAGCAAAGAGCAGACGGGATTTAACTTTTAGACGCCTAACGTCAACTGTAGTTGACGTACCGCACCGCTAACCTCCAAAGTTGCATTTTATGTATTTATTCAACAAATATAGGTACCGAAATATTTTAAACATGGTATATACTCTCCGTTTTTCTTTTCTCTTCAAAATGCAGTTTGTTTCATAAATCTAACGTATTTGGTTCCTGTATTATTCACATTTTATATACAGGGTGTGCTAAAATTAAAAAAAAATAATTCCGGCGCCAAAAAGTTAACTCGGCGTTTAAAGGGTTAAACTTAATTTTATCAGTACATAAAATAACCCTATGTACTTTACATCCCCAACAGGCTGCAACAATACTATGAAACACAGCATTTTATCACTACAAATGTATCATAATTTATCAGGTTTTAAATATTGACGTTACTGACCGAAGATGGCGTTTGTCCGCCGAAACATGTTGCAGAAAATACTGCATCATTATATACATATATTTCGGGCGTGCAAATTGTTGGTTTTATAAAATGCAACTTAACTGAAAGCCCACATATTAGCTTTAAACCTGAATAAGCATAGGGAAACTTGTAACAAGATGCCTGAACTTTCCACGACAGTGGCCGAGTGTTGGAGAAGCTGCAGGAGAGCTGTTATGTTGCTCTGTGACGCAGCTTTGGAGAAATATCTTCTGTTCCTGCAACAGTGACTACTGTCCAGACACTCAGCACTGATGTCTGAACATATTGTGTAGAACCAAGATGTATAAACTAGGCCAGTGAGCTTGCTCAGGACAATGGACATTTGTGCATCATACATGATTTCTAGCTTCCTCAGCGAGGTAGATGAGAATTCTGTCTTCCGTTCGACCGAAAGTTGTCCCGAAAGGTCGGTAAGGAATTACCAGTCCTCGCAATATATTGCAGAATTATACTGCTTACCGTAAGGGAACAAACTAACGGAAATATTTATTTTAATATCTTAAAAGATACAACCTTCTAAATTTAACGCGAGGATTTTAAGTAGTTCAAAAATTTTCAAGAAGACTTGTTGTCATTTTAAAGACTGTAGCCGAACATTATATACATATACATATATATATATAGGTTTGCTTGAGTCAGTTACGGACGGTTCATGGCCACGCGTTGTAGATTAATCTGTCAACGTATATTCAGGACCGTTGGTGATAGGTAGGAGGGGAGAGATTTAAATGGCGAAACGGTTAGGAGCTGATAACGGACGCTAGCAGTCCAGTAAGGAAGTCAGTCGCGTAAGAGAAGTGTGAGTGAGGGAGTACAGAGAAGTGACTGTGTAGTCTTCCTGGAAAATGATGTCGTTGTTTAACTGGATATAGCACTCCATTTATTATATAAAAAATAAATTGAATAAACAAAACATAAGCAAAAAAAAAATCTATATGCGATTAGGCGAACCACACCCGTTTCTCGGTAAGATGTTCTCCTATCAGACCGAGCACGTCAGGACAACAAAGTTACAAAGGGGGATCGTGCAAAAGACATACAAATATATTAATTTTTAACTCTCCGAGGTCCAGGATTCAAAACCACTATTATACGGACTGCAAAGAGAATAAATCCTGATTTAGAACTATGAATTTTATGTAATGGAAAACAATTACCTAAAATTCGTTTCTAATTACCGTAATGTCTAAATAAATTACCTGACACTCTATCGTTTAATCTTCAAAGTAATGCTGATTTAAGTCAATAAAGCACTCGCACAAGGGGTAATTATCTATTCGCCTGTGTTCGACAGTTCTGGAGAATGTCTCACACAATATTTGAGTTCATTTATTTGATGGTTTCTTGGATCACTTAGAGACAAATACGTGATATCATGATTGTTCAGAACGACAAACTTTGTGTAATTTGATGTTTTGCTGACCGTGCATCTCACTATAATCTTAGCAATTGACCAACATAATGCACAAATTCTTCTTTTATAATAAGTTTATTATATCCCTCTACATGTTTCGAGCACTATGTTTTCATCATCAGGAGGTCAAAATTGTATTATACAGCATCTGGTATCAACACACTCTGTAGGTGGGTGTCCGGTGCACCTGTGTACCGGACATCCACACATAGTGCTCGAAACATGTAGAGGGACATAATAAACTTATTATAAAAGAAGAATTTGTGCATCAGGTTGATCAGTTGCTAAAATCTGCGTAGTTACGTGGGCACGTTATAGTACGTTGTGGTCTAATTCGATTATTTAAGTAGTTTGCCATTCTTGTCGATTTCCGGTACAAGATAGAATGTTGTAAAATAAGGCACGTCGCTCTCCATACGATCTCATAGTTGATCTTCAAGGAAGAAATATCTAAATTGTCATCTCGTGTCTAAAAAAATCTACGACAACATCGACTCGTTCATTACCCATACAAGTAGAAACCTACGGATGTCAGGTTTGGCGCATGGGATGACTGAGGTACGGTGATCTTCACGGCCAATCTAGTAAGTTCCATAACTTTACCCCAAGCATTCTGCGAATTGCCTACCGAAATGATTCGATAAGCTGTTGTATTTCAGATAGGCCTACAACTCTTAATCTCGCCTGGAGAGGAACTTCTTTCGCCAGAAGTTGTAGATAGCACTGACGCAAAGGCAGATGGTAGTTTTCTCTTGAACTTCCTCAAAGAACGACTTACACAGATGGTAGTCGATAACGCCGCGGTAAGCTTTTACCGAAAAAAGACCCTGAAAGTCGCATTCAAAGGACTGGTGAGGACTGTTCAAGGAACACACGTGTACGATGGGACAATTCGTTATCCTGTCTCCCGTTTTTGGGCGTCATCAAAACACGTGTTTCAAAAGCCGAAGCTGCTGCTAAATCCAACGCCAGAACTCTACCCGTGGAACGTAATCCTCTTTCCAAACAGCTTGCACACGCACGCAGTTGTACCGGTAAATACATTTTTGATGTACATTTATCCAGACCTGCATTCGAAGTGTTTGCACTGGCAAGGTAACTCGGTGGAAACTCGCTCTCGGATTACGTTAAACACTTTGCAGTACATCCTTTTGGTAATTACCGCATTTTCTAACGCCTCATTACCAGGTAATTGTGATAAATTGCCCCATGTCTTGGGATCATTGTTCTATTCTGCTGAAAACCGAAGACTCAGCTTAGGTGGTGGCAGATGGGAAAACGAGGTTTTCATTCTTCGACTGCTCCACCGGAATTCCCGTCGTGCAAACCGTAAACGAAAGGATATATCCACGTATTCTTTGTGCGTGAATTCTGAATTTATCTTCGCTAACAATATGCGTATTTGGCACAGGTGTTTATTCGCCAGCCTTTCAAAAGTCAGCGGAACTGATCCCATGCAAGTGCACGTGGCATTGTTGGTGGACAAAGTGATAATTAGACAAGATTTTCTCCGATTTTTTCCGGTTTTCCTCTGCAAGCCTAACAGTACCAATGCTCCGTAATTATTAACCCATCACCGACGACATAAAGTACAATCATAGAAATTAACAGTCATTAAATAAAACTTTCGCTGTCTTAATTAACAGCGGGGGTTGAGATTCTGACCCCTGCTAACTGCGCATTTTCACTCAGAATAAGCCAGGGATTAAGAAACTGCAGATTTGCTTAAGTTTTAGAGAATGTATTATGTATGTAATTATATGTCCTTTTTCGCCATGACGCAACAGCCCCCAGTGGGAAAATTCCTCCTTATTATCGAGGATTCATGATTACAATCAGTTAAACACACCACATTCGGTAGGATTACTCTGGATGAATGATCAGCCCGACGCAGAGACCTTTACTTGACAACACACAACACTCACAGAAGACAAACATCCACGCCCCCGTCGGGATTCGAAGCCACAATCCCAGCAAGCAAGCGGCCCCAGACCCACGCCTTAGACCGCGCGGTCTCTGATATACATTGGTTTTATTTAAATAACAAGGAAACCTGAATGTAATGATCATACGTCTTGACAGCAGTTATTAATCTAACATGTCGAGAGGCACATAATGCCATGAGCACAGACAGGGTATCGGAGTGACGTAACAAACCACTTAACTATCAAAGTTATAGATATGTGCGCGGATAAGGTAAAAAAATAATTTAATTAATAAATCATAGGAAACGGAAGAAGAGACAATGAATATAAAAAGGAATACAAAAAAATTGGAAATTTAATGTACGGTGACTTTAGCTTTAAGAATTGTAACTAGAAAAGATTCCTTCATCCAAACAAATAATGTTCTACTGCACAACAACAGAACAAGAGGTAACTTTTATCTTGTAAAATAAGGAAATTATTTGTTAATTTTTTATTTTAAGCTTTCGCCGTGTTCTATATGTAATATGTTGTATTTTGGGTAATTCCCAGGCGTCTGAGTTCTAATATCTGACGTTTCGGAACACTATCAGTTCCATTTTCATAGGCAGGTGAATGAAGTATGACCATCTCGGAAAACAGATCCAAGAACTATCTATATTTCAATGCATTGTGGGATCCCAAGTGCTTACAGATTGTGTTACATGAATGTGAAATACATAAGTTTGTATATTTTGGAATCTGTGTGGCAGTCCCAGCATTAAAAATTATCTGAGGTAGTGGTATATTAAACCAACTGCATATAAAAGTCTGCATTAAAACTTGGTTTTACATTTTAGTTTATAAAATGAAGTCTTTTATACACAAATGGTGTTAATATAACACCACGTCAGATAATTTTTAACTTTTTATGCTCAGACTGCCACACAGATTCCTATATATATATACACTAACTTACGTATTTCACATTCATATAACACATTCTATAAGCATTTGGGATCCCACAATGCATTGAAATATAGATAGCTATTGGATCTGTTTCCTCAGGGGGCCTGAAGATGACCTAATAAATGTCGAAACATGTTGCCCTAACAATATAATATTTTATTGTCTATAAAACAAAAGTGTTGTGTTATTGACTGACACGTTGTATTTATATGTTATAGCACTTCGGGATGGGAAACATTAAACTTATTAAAATTTCTGATTACAAGCCTCGTAGAATATGAATAGTATTCAACATTAGAATATGATTCTTTAGGTTGAAAAAGGAGAAAGCAATTGATACAAGGGTGAGTCAAATGAAAACCATAAATATTAATAAATGATATAAAACTAATATATAAATATAATAATATATAAACAATACAAAATAATATAAATAAATATTTTCCTTCACGATGGCTTCAACTGCTGCAGTGGCCTCTGGTGTCACTATTCGGTGTACCTGACCAGGTCGAGGAGAGTCTGTTACAGAACTAATGCCACTCATGAACTTCCTAGTCCACTCGTACACTTACTGTAGTGACAGACATGCATCACCGTACTGAACTTTCATTCGTCGATGAATTTCGATGGGTTTCACTCATCCACTACTTAAAAAAACGGATTACAGAACGCTGTTCTTCTTTGGTGCATGTTGCAAGCGGGTCCGCCACCTTTACATTACTACTGCGCCGTCGTGTTGCATTCCTGCATCATACTGCCACCTGTCGGCCAATCTTCAAACTATGAGTATCGTTGTTGTCAAGTTACAGACAATCGAGTTGTGTTTCGAATTTTTATCGCACTTTTAAGGTTAACTTTTGACTCCCCTTCGCATATCTCAAAGTCCCTCCCCAAGAGAAACATATAACTTTTACAGTAAAATAACACGAATTCTCTTTGGAGAAAATAATACTCTGGCGTAAATAAGAATTAACGCATTCCCTTTTATAAACAAATAAACGTGGCTTAGCCATATTTATTTCCACAAGTGTCCCAATTCAGTGATAGGGAGATCGTATAATCTAAATGTAACAAACAAAAAATTTAACGTTTTGCCGATGTGCTCTGGACAGAAAACTGTACTTTTTCCATGCAACATGTGGTTATAGATCACTGTGACGGATATTGCAACATGATTCGTGTACACACATCTGTGAATTTGGTATGGTCGTTTACAGTTACAAAGAGATGTTCAATTCTGATTATGTACATCTAGGGCATAAACGCAATCAGTAATATAAACATGTTAGAGATTCAACGAATTTTTTTCGGTTGTGGTTTTAGGGCACAACAAACACAAAAAATTACACATGGATTGTGAAAGTGAAAATAATACGATTATAATGACATACAAATAATCTGTGAATATGGATCCTACAACTGATATGGAACCAATTAATACTCTTTATTGCCACTGAATAGCTTTGTACGTTTTCTGAATTCTTTATCGTATTCCATCCCACGTGTTCACCTCGACGCGTGGATTGTAGCAAGGAGGAGGACTGCTGTATTTTGAGTTTGTTAAAAGTCGCGGAATTGAAAAAAAAATTCTTTTGTAAATTGAGTAATTTTACTTACTCCATAATTACTTACTTACTTATACTTACTCCAGGTAGCAGAGTCCTTCTTGAGAAGCCAACAGGTTTCAAGAAATTCCCCGCACTTTATGGAACACGAAGGTTCATTACCGCAATCACAAGTGCCCGCCACCTGTCCCTATCCTGAGCCAGCTAGATCCAGACAATATACCCAAATGCCACTTCCTGATGATCCATCTTAATATTATTCTCCCATCTACGCCTGGGTCTCCAAAGTGGTCTCTTTCCTTCAGGTTTCCCCACCAAAACACTGTATACGCCTCTTCTCTCCCCCATACACGCTACATACCCCGAAAAATTCACTCTTATCGATTTTATGAATATGAGAAACATTATGCTCTCTAAACACACACGATTATATTTTCCCCCCCACTCTCCCAGCTGTAATTAATGTAAGTTAGTCTATCAGACATACGCGATCGTTTTCAGCACTTACAAGAAGAGAAAAGTAAAGTCCGTGGTCAACTTTACCAAACCGGTGAGGCTTAGTGGACTTCTCTACTGTTTTACCACATTTCAGTTTGGCTTCGCCAACTCTTGTATTCTGAAGTACTTTTACACTCGTTTACAGTAGCTGACACATAAAAGGCCAATAGAACGACAAATAAAAGTTACAAAAGCTTTAAAATGCCAGGTTTATGTAAGGCCTTCTTCTACTGTTCATGGACCTCACAGTATGTATCCTATGTAAGGTATAAACAAATTACACCCATTCTTTCTTCCATGAATATGCATTTATTTCCCACGCTGACACTGGTTAGACGTAAAAACTTAATTGTGCGTAACTTGTAATTTTCGCAATTATCTTCCAAAATATATACGATTTTTGTAATCATAAAGGTACTGTTTGTACATGTCGGTTTCTGTTACATGTTAGAAAATATTGCATAGGGACTTTACTTGATGAAATACTGAGATTCGATTCATGTTACCAGCAACTTTTTTCTCTCTTGTCAACACTAGGCACAAACCTGGCTTCAGCCGCCCAGTCCTACTGTTAAAAGACAAATTCACATATAGAAATGTAGCCAAAGAGTGAAATTGAACACATGTGTCACCACAGTACCGAAAGTAAACACGGAGCCGTATAATTTTGATGTTTTGCTGACCGTGCATTATCAGTATAATTTTAGCAATTGACCAACTCAACGCACAAATTCTTGTTCTACAATAAGTTTATTATGTTCCTCTACATGTTTCGAGCACCATGTGCTCATCATCAGGAGGTCAAAATTGTACTGTACAGCATATGGTATCATCATACTCTGTAGGTGGCCGTCCGGTGCGCTGGTTGAGTGAGGACTTTCTCAAACTGCGCACCGGACGGCCACCTACAGTGTGTGACGATACCAGATGCTGTATAATACAATTTGACCTCCTGATGATGAGCACAACAGTCCTCGAAACATGTACAGGAATATAATAAACTTATAATAAAAGAAGAATTTGTGTATTAAGTTGGTTAATTGCTAAGAATATAACAGTACAAACCCAATCCCGATAAGTTCTCTTGGAACGATCATAAATTAATCACTATTCTATGCCACATGTTAACATGTATTAAAAATATTCTTACGCCTGTGCTTCCAGTTATTGTGTACATCGTGCTGAAAGGATGATATGTAGGAATACATTAACTGTAGTTCTGACATTTTGCCAAGTTGCTTGGTGATGTTTCACCACTCAGCGATATTAATCACAGCTTATTCTCCAATTAGCAGTATAATATGTACTTCAAATTGTTATAAAAGCTAATAATACTGTAATTCTACAGATTCGAAATCAATACACTGCCGTGCTGATTTATAGATTTGACAGAAAGGGGGTGAGACATATGCAGAAGTTTTCAAACTTGTTACATCACTGAAGTTTTGTGTAAACGTACAGTTGCAGTTATTCAAAATAATTTATGACAGACTGCGACATCCCACCGCTTAAAATAAACCGTTCTTCGGTTACGCGTTACAATGTAAATGCTAATAACAACGATGTAGAACCGCTACTCACAACCCCCCCCCCCCAAAAAAAAATAAATGTTAAACAATCCTAAACCACATGCTTACCAAAAACACTGTTGCAAAATTTCAAAATAGTATCACGTTTTTCTAAAGTGCCAATCAGAAATTCCGAATTAAAATTCGACCCACTTATTCTGCCCTCTTGCCAAGACATGGTCCTGTTTGCATGTACCGCTAGATGTGACGGACTAGGCGTTTCGGTTTCTTTTAATTTGCCTCTAATTATTCAGTTCTTTCAGCGAAGAATCTTCATTTCATACTGGTGCAAAGAAGTCAACGCACATTACAATTGTTTACTCGCAATATGCAATTAGGACCTTAAGTTATCTTTATTAAAAATTCATAACCCGAGCAGCAGTGCACTGAAGTAAGTCGTCAGAATTTCAATGCTAAATTGAATCTAAATTTTAAATAAGGAATAAGTTTGTACCTCAAAGAGAACACTGTGCTTCCACCAGAAAACCAAAGAGTTAGTGCCGTAGGGTAAATCGTTGGTATGCATTGTGAAACTCATACAAACACATACGTCCACTCTGTGAAACAATTTTTTTTTTTACTTGGCTCTGCACGTACTAACCAATAGTCCACGAGTATATAAAAATAATTACTTTCAGTGTGTTGTTTAAAGTCAGTGTCATTTGGTAAAATTACGTGGTGTTGATAGTCGAGAAACAAATGAGCATGGAGCATTGGTTGAATGATACTGAAAGGAGAAAACCCGAGTAGCTGAATATAAAGGCCTTACAATAGAAATACAGCGCATGTGGAATGTAAAAACAAAGGTGATACCAGTAATAATAGGGGCGACTGGGGCTATTTCAAAGTCATTCAGAAAATACATGAGAAACATACCAGGAAAACATGAAGTCAAGGAACTACAGAAAATAGCCATATTGGGCACAGCACACATATTTCGGAAAGTACTAATATAAAAGTACAATAGATTCAACACTGAAACTAACGATATAAGCACCATGAATTGTAACAACAGAATAGCTGCAACACTGTATTCCCTAGGGACACAGAATGTCTCAGGAATATAATTATAAATACCCTGTATAAAGGAGATAATAATAATAATCATAATCATATTATTATTATTACTATATTCTAAGGCAGACATGTACCGCAGTAGGGCCTACCTATTTTATTTCGCTTTACATTTCAAAACTCCACGGACAATGGGTATTTGTATATATACACACGTGTATCTTCACACATGCATAGGTTCATACATTTGTACACAAAAAAATTATATATTAATTGACAAAGAAACATTCACACTTCAAACACACGCACGTACATACATACATACATACATACATACATACATACATACATACAAGCATGCATACGTACACACCTACATACCTACATAACTACATACCTACATACATACACAGATACATATATACACATACATACATACATACATACATAAACACACATACATACATACATACACACATACATACATACATACATACATAAACACACATACATACATACATACATACACACATACATACATACATACATACATACATACATACATAAACACACATACGTACCTCTAAACACTAATGAACACACAAGCACTACTACAACATACACGAGACTGTTGACAATAAAGTGTAAATTACTCCTTAATTAAAATATGCTGTTGATTTTAAACACATTTACTTCCTACTTGAAGGCAGGAGACTACAGCACACCATCTTTCCATCACCTCACTTTTTCTAATTCCCCCGTTAGAGGAACTTCGCTTAATAATGTGGAGTTAAAAGTTTAGATTAATCAACACTTCTCAGTGTCAATTTCAAACAGATATGAATTTCTTAAAGAAATGTTAAAAAATACCTACAACCATTATTTTATCAAATGTTCTGCTGTTTGGTGCCTCCTCGTTTTAAATAAACATGACTTTTATGTTGCAGTAATTATTTCGCTCTTAAAATAAACTTCATTCGAAGCCCACATGCCATCCTATTGTATTCTGCAGGGCCTGTGGCCGGTTGGTTTAGTCTCTGACACATTAATTCGTGCAATATTTAGGCAAATTCCTCCCCTCTTTTCAGCAGTTCTCCAGATCTTATATTCAACCAAACATGAATTGAATTTCGAGACCAGCTGAAAAACATTCTACAGGAAGTGGCTAGAACATTCATCTTATTTAACTTTTGGATTACTATCTATTGTCCAAATTTATACAAAACAAATTTATTTTGTACACAGCACAATAGGATATTTCGCATGGACATCCAACGATTCATATTTTACAGAGAAATATTCGGCCTGTTGCGTGGGAACTGCGTGAAACATGTTGGTAAACTCTGTGGGTAAAGCTGAGTACTTCTTCATTTAGCAAATACTGGAACATGTAATCATGTGCAAACTGTATCCTCTTCTGCGGGGAAGATCGGAGCTCCAGTATCCTGTTTCGATATATTCAGTGAGTGAAAATCAAAATAATTTTAACATAAGAAGATAGACGCATCTTTTAAATTAAGTTTTCTTCAAGCAAGGAAGGCCTTTCCACGCTGAAGTATAGAACACACGTTCAATTTTGAGAATTCAGTTCACTTGCTTAAAAATGTTACGTGGTCTTTAGGTGCATAATCCCCGTCGTTTGTAAGCAATTAGGAAGGGGTGGGTACGTCAAAATACAAATGTCTTGTATCCTGTTTATTATGCTGACGACGACATGTTTCGACCACTGTGGGCCATCTTCAGGTCACAAAAACGTATAAAAATGAGACCTACTAATGAACATACTCCGCATACTTCTCTTTAGTAAACACTTTTGTGACCTGAAGATGGCCCAGAATGGCCGAAACATGTCGTCGTCAGCATAATAAACAGGATAGAAGACAGTTGTGTTTTGACGTACCCACCCCTTCCTAAATATTACGTGGTGTTTCTGTTTTCCATATTCTCTAGTGTTGGTTAAATTTGCCAGTACTGTAGGCATATGAGATTCAGATATCTAACATGTAACTACCACAAGTAAAGTTGCCCCACGTTGTTCTTTAATTACATAATCTATTCTGTACTGCAAACGCTGAAACTTAATTTCTCTGAGCGCTTAAACACAAGTATCAAGTTTCGAACGCTTTCTAATTAATTCCTCCCTTTTAATATAGATCAGAGTTCCGAAAACTGCAGTAAATTTATCAGAAGACAAGATAAGAGATTCGTGACACAAACAAAAGAGGTTTAGAGTTTAACAGCGTCGCATCGTTCTGGCGGGAGCAAAAACAACGAGGAGGAAGAAAAGTTTGCGTCGCGACTGCTGCAGCTATTCATCTAGAATTGTTATCGCGCTTACGCGTACGTTGGCCGTAACTTTCGGAATAAGCTCAGCGCTTTTCGTGGAAGAGCATCTCACAATGAATCCAACAGTTGTCCAGAAAAACCACTTTTGTAGTCAGAGATCTTTCATGCAGGGGGCAGACTCACCATAAATGTTCAGTCGAAGTTGGTTTTGTAGCCAACTCTTCGCACATTTCTTTATTAACCTTTAGACGCCTAACGTCAATTATAGTTGACGTACCGCACCGCTAACCTCCAAAGTTGCATTTTATGTATTTATTCAACAAATATAGGTACCGAATATTTTAAACATGGTATATAATCTCCTTTTTTATCTTCAAAATTCAGTTTGTTTCATAATTCTAACGCATTTGTTTCCTGTATTATTAATATTTTATATACAGAATGTGCTAAATTTAAATAATAATTCCGGCGCCAAAAGGTTAATAAATGTTTTAAGTTATATGCTTTTGTAGAGCAGCTTATGAAATAAAATCAATGCCAACAAGCAGTATAATTATATATGCTTTTCTTTAATTTTACTGATTATTGAATTTTGAAACACGAGTTATGAATTATTTAATTAATATACCAACTGATGCACATACATAAAAATCGTATTAAAACACTAAAATTTCTCCGACATGTTTCGATCCTAACATCATCCTCAGGGAGCTACAATCTCCTCGCTAAAGTCACCATTAAAATTAATCACTGATTAATTTCGTTGCATAAACAGAGTGTTGTGGCTGCATGTCTTGGTGGGAAAAGTGTATGTTGCTGAGAGTGCCCGACTGTGGGTGTGCGTCCTGTGCTTTGCTGCAGCAAAGCACAGGACGCACACCCACAGTCGGGCACTCTCAGCAACATGCCCTTACACAATAAGACATGTTGCCACAACACCCTGTTTATGCAACGAAATTAACCAGTGACTAATTTTAATGGTGATTTTAGAGAGGAGAGTGTAGCTCCCTGAGGAAGATGTTAGAATCGAAACATGTCGGAGCACTTTTAGTGTTTTAATGTGGAATTTTTATGTATGTGCATCAGTTGGTATATTAATTAAATAATTAGACGATATGCGCAGTGCAACAATAAGGTTAAAGACGAGCTATAAAACTGCAGATGTCAGGTCATGAAGGGTGAACAGGAAACTCACAATTACTGACACAACAAACACATTAATGATAATTCCACACAAGTCACATTGAGTTTTTTAATTGTTTGTGTATGTATTGTGTTTTAATCGCTCGAAAGCATTTTGAAGTGTTATGGAAACAGTTGTATTTAATATGTTCATTTGTATCGAGGAGCGTTGTTATTTGAGGATAAATTATTTAGTAAAAATGGTAAAGGGAAAGTGATCCCGTTACAGGCCCGGTGTGGCCCAGAGGGTGGGTAGAGGTATAGCTCTACTCTTCCATGACCGCACCACTAGAAGGGGGTGAGTGGTCAGCAGCACGCCCCGGCCGCACTTTACCCCCCGGAAAGACCAGGTACCCATTATACAGGAAATTTATTTAGTATTACCCTATAATTAAATACACCGATTTCTCCTAAATTATACACAAAATTAAGTTCTTAGATCAAAGAAATCGCATTCTGTGTGCATTATTATAAAACCGATTAATCCTCCACAGAAAAATAGCGGACGTCTTCCCGAGAATAACTGCATGAAACACATACATGCACTATGTTTTCAAATGCAGCGGTTCTCGATCCGATAAGAAACTAACTGATATTTATCACTGGGCCTTAAACACTTAAATACATTGGAATTATAACAACAAACAAGATGATATTAATAACGAAATTAATATAAGTATTTATTCAGGATGCAGCTGACATTTCCCTTTCAAAAGCAGATATGTTTGAACATTATCACCGAAACATTAAATATGAACACACAGGCACAAACACTGATAAGCCAATAACCACTCTTACATTCAGTTAGTTTATTACTTACGTGAAGTACTCGTAATTCGTCTAACGTGAGTAGAAACAATTGACAAGTCCCAATGTCGTAAACAAAGTGAAGAAAATGTCTGGACGTCAAAATATTAATTGGAGCTAAGATATTGGAAAAAAAGGAGCTTGGTATTGAACAGCTCACAGTGTGAGGTAAATATGTTTATACTGTGATGAACAAATGCTTCAATGGGGGGGAAACAAATATTTCATACGGAATAGTCTTAAGAGATCTCATTAAAAAAAAAAGAAAAAACCTGGAAATGTAAGCAGAAGAAAGGATGTTGATACTAAAATGTAACTAAAGGATACAATTTGAGAAAATGAGCGTTGCTGGGATTGTCGATACACCGTACAAATGATGTTGATAATTAGACTTCTTCTGAGGGAGTCTGATTACGTACGTGCAATGGAGTACAATATTACCATACAGTTGACTGCTGAATTTACTATAAATATGGAAGTAACTTGTGAATGAGATGATTAAATTTTCATTTCACAAACAGCTGATTTACACAAAATTAAATATTCTGAAACCTAAGAGACATAGTTACGTGTTTAATATTATTTATATCTGACATTCCAGCTAAAATGGAACAATACTATATTAACCTTTTAAACTCTACTGGTTACATGATGCACCACCAGTTTAACATTCAACAACTGTACGCTCTGCCCACACTGTATTTATGTGTTTTGTATTTATCTGAGAACAAACAGCGACTTGTGCCACTTACAGCATAAA
>Ga0123354_10006089_pt1 | contig 17807 bp, 10 predicted proteins | sample TergutLab28metaG_2_FD_97872 | JGI IMG/M metagenome (GOLD analysis project Ga0123354, IMG submission 97872) | Labiotermes labralis P4 segment gut microbial communities from Petit-Saut dam, French Guiana - Lab288 P4 | ecosystem: Host-associated > Arthropoda: Insects > Digestive system > Gut ...
ATTTTGTTTGTGTTAAATAATGAACTTACATGAAAAAGACTGTGCAGATGTTCAATTTACGTTGTAAATATTATCTCTAAACAGAATAAGTCTACTAAACACATTATTTTCCAATGAATAGTATTTAGTTTTTTATTTAAACCACCATTTTGTATAATATTTCAACCTATTTCGTAAAATATTACAGTGTAGCATAATTTTAAAACTACAGCCAAGTAATTTTTTATGTCCCTTTCCTAACTTCATAGATGTAAACGAATAAATAAATAAATAAATAAATAAATAAATAACATATTCATCACAGATACAATTTTTTTAATTTGTTGTCCAGTGTATTTGGCAATAAAGAAATGTGTAACAATCTTAATAGTATTCATATCCGGCAATAACGAACAATTTAGTCGCTAATACCAACAAGTGCACACAACTTTCACATATAATTCACAATTCTGCACATACATCTACTACGAGCCTCACGATGTCTACATTTTTTATGGACTAAACACTTTAGTCAATTTAATAATTCATCTGTTTTATTATGCTTGATCTATGTAAAATTCCCTGAGGATGATCGGAACAAGATGGAAACATCTCCGAGTATTAGTGAATTATATGTGAATGTGTATATTTAATAATACCTGTGCATTTGTTGGTGTTAACAATTAAATTGTTAACTACTAAAATGTATGACAGTTCTCATCCTTTCAAACTTCTCTCGCCATTATCTCTGCAACCGTGCAACTATTTTTGATTATACAGATGAAAATTCACCTAAGCAACGTTCTCCAGAAGTACGGATGATCCGTCCTGAAACATCCTGTGTTTTCACGGCACGCATGTGGAAGGTGCGAATTGCAAATAAAATCTTAGTCGGTCAACATAAATTGAAAATAAAACTTCCGAACACAAGATGTGGAAACAGGGATATTTCTGAAGTGTGTTTTAAGGAATCTGGTTGTGACTAAATGGGCTAAACGTAATTCATTTACTGGTGGTAATATGTGAACACGGCAATTAATACTGAGGTTCCATAAAGTCGGGGAATATCCTAAAAAATTCTAAGACTATCAGCTTCCGGAAAAACATACTGTACAAACGGCTGCGCTAGTGGATATTACAACAAGACAGGCAATGTACGTATAAACGTAACACTGAGACACGTTCGCGTAACTACTGTTGCCTTGAAAAAGCAATAAGCATTATACATTCTGTGTGTGTGTGTGTGTGCGTGTGTGTGTGTGTGTGTGAGTTTGTGTGTGTAGCCATAGTTATCCAGCATATAAAGCGCATGCGCCCTATTATATTGTGACCTGTGTCCTGCATGGCCGCACTTAATTTCTCCACACTATCTCACAAACGGCACACTTCTAGGAAAACGTTTATTGAACAAAAAACTCCGTGTTCATTTTCTCTCTACTTCTGCCTGAAATGTTTCTCATTCTACGAAGAATTCAAAGAGATTTTATCATAAACATACATACGTCTTCATGTAACGTAGCCATTATTATTGTCAAATTTTAACGAAACTTGAATTTTCTCGGAGATCTTCGAAAAATACTCATGTCAAATTTCATGAAAATCCGTCCAATGGGAGCAGAGTTGTTCCATGTGGACGGACAAACACACAGGCAACAGACAGAAAAGCAGACATGATGACGGCAACAGTAGCTCTCAGCAATTTTGCGAACTCGCTTCAAAAACACCTATATGACAGCTGTGTAGCAAACATGTGCTTTTTAATTATTTAATGGGAAAGCTAAAAAAATTACAATCAAATACTGGAACGAAACTTATGTCGTAACTTTTAAGGCCAAGGGTAACGACATGTACCACCTAACTTAACACACAAAAACGCTGCATTCTCTCTATAGACTGTATCTATGGTTTCGTGTATTTCTCAAAACAGTTTTTAATTAACTACTTGTACTGTGTATTATCAGAAAAGACACGGGATGTATCATTTATTTTCCGCAACCTGTTCCAGCAGAAAACTGTCATAATCGGGCGACAGCACCTGTAGTACACTGTATGCTTTTCGTCATTAAAACGGAAATAAAACACCATACAGTACTACTAGTGGTACTGAACACCTATAGCATTGATGAGAAATATCACTTTGATCTGTGTTTCTGTTTTTTACTTAGGTTTGAATGTTACTGTAGTAAATTGAAGTGGTTCTTACAGACGCACAATTTTAGCAGCTTGTTGCGAGGTTATTTCTACCCCCCCCACCTCCCTCCCAAATCCGCCGTTCAAGAAATTCAACCCCTCAGAAAAAAAATTCGCACCATACGAAACAAATCAACATAAAATATTCCATCTTTCTACAGAAAAAACCATACAGTGAAACCACCGACGTGTGTTGTATAATGAAATCTGGAAGAGCCCCTCAAAAACACAATGAAAAAATCCCCCCCCCCCAAAATAGTGTACGGTACAACTATAAAATTCGTCACATCAGTGATAATTAATAAAACACCATCTTAGTAAACTACAGAACTAAATTTGTTTGCAGTGTTATTTGCAAATTTCGATCTCTGCTGGATTATAATGAAGAACATCATTCATATTCTCGTACATGACGGGGATTTAATGCTGTCTTTACACTAGTATCTTGTATGCGATATCAGGGGGATATTCTGAAGTTCTTATGATAAGACTTGCAGTCGGTTCAGAACATGGGAATGGGAAATCGCAAATAACAAATCACAAGAATTTATACAATAACCAATCGCTTATGCATGCACAGATACAAATGTAAAACTAGCAGAAAATTTCAAACTTGTATCTGAATTAATTCGCTGATTGTGACCAAGCACAGGCGAAACATGTCGCAGATAACACTGCAAAGGAAAAAAGGCTGAATATAATGCTCAGTGCATAGAGATGGTGTTTTGTTTCTACTGTAAGCTTGTACGCAAAAAAAGTGAATAATTCCGAAGACATTCACTCTGGTATAACAAACAGCAAAATGTAAGTGAAGACAAAAAATTAAAGTGACAGATATTAGCCAGACTGGTTATCAAGAAATTTATTACTACATAGTGTTTTAAATACAACTCTAGTGACGGTAACATGAATGACTAGTGCAAAAATTTTTATATCTGAAATACTTTAGCCTTATGCCGAAACAAGTCGCGAAACATAACTACAGTACCACATATTAGTTATATTTGACGAGCATATGTAATAAATAATTACATATTTTACGATTTAATGCAAAAATATTGCCATCACTCCCCTACACAGCAGTGTTTTCCAATCTTTCTGGCACTGCGAATCCCTCAGAATGTTTCACGGACACCCTCTCTAAAAGTATCTCAAAATGCGGACCCCTTAGGTATAACTTCGCGGTTATGATGGAAAGTTGGAACATACACAAATAATGCATATACTTAAACATGCAACAACCTTCAAGTCAATGTGAAAAGGTATAAAAAAATTACTAGCCGAGATGACAAACTAAGATTATTAAAAGACTACAAAAAAAATATTCTAATAGGTACGAGTTACCCAACTATTGGACTCTCTGTTAAGAAACACTGACACAGAACAACAAGGTGTTGGTCTTTCTAACACAGACGCGATGTTTCAGACTTCGTACATACAATTAGACGATCTTTACGACCCTACATAAATTATCAGATCACCGCGAATACCCAGGTTCATAAGCACTGCTCAGTCCCTAATGAGTACTGCTCAGGGGCCTTGTAACCACCATGCTCGAAATAAAGTAGGCTACCAAACAGTCGTCCTGCCAGATCACGCGATCTTTCTATTTCGTCGTTCTTTAGAGCAGGGCTGGCCAACTTGAACCTACAGGAGGGCCACATAATTCGTTAAAGACTCGCCCCAGCATTTGTGTACATATCGAAAGCGGGGAGCGGGGCTTGAATTCACCAGAACACAGTCATTTACAAACAGTAAGTTACGCTAAAAGTACGGCTGAAGGACAAGGTGTTGGGGATTATTAACTCAATAAAACACAAAGAAATACTGGTTTACTGAAAAAATTGTGAGTTATAAATTGTAAACATGTTCTCTGCTTTTAACGCTGCCATGTTACTGAAACTATTCAAGGGACTGGCGGCCGCAAATACTTCCCTCAAGGGACGCATGTTGGTTAGCCCTGCTTTAGAGGGTTAAATCGGATTTTTTCTGTACGAACAGTGGGACAGACCATGCACAAGTACGTGTCTCGGTTTCTTGGTTTCGCATCAGAAACAGATGTTTGCTTTTGGCGCGACAGCCCCCAGTGGGACGGGGCCTCCTTATTCACGAGGTTTCTAGATCACACACAACGAGTCACCACAGCCGGTAGGACTCCTTTGGACGAGTGATCATCTCGTCGCGGAGACCTCTAGCTGACAACACACAACACTCACAACATTCCCCCGGTGGGATTCGAACCCACATTCTCAGCAGGCGAGCGGCCACAGACCTACGCCTTAGACCGCGCGGCCACTGGGACCGGCATCAGAAGCAGATGCCTCAAGGTAATTACGCAGGCTAAAAACCGGTACTTATTACCAGCCTTAAAGTACTATGTTGTTATAATTACAGCATACCTACTTTAAGGATGCTCTGTTCATACGAAGGTGTATGCATACAAACAAGTCACAACGCACACATTGTTCGCCCTTCTTTACCGCAGCTATCTCTGTTAACGTTATCGTGCACAATGGATCAAAAGGTACGACTTCGAACTGTATTCGGGAGGTTCCGGTCGAATTTCGGCCGAGACACCGAATATTCTGACGACAGTTACTTGATTTTGTTCAGGAGCTCTGAGCCAAACCCGGGGCATTAGGCCAAGACCTCTTCCTTACAAATTCTTAAGAAATTCATCATTTACTAACCACTGCAACAGTCAGCTGAAGGAACCCCGCACAACGGAGAGGGCGTAAACATTCTGATAAGTGCGCTATGCTGAACGCTACTCGTGGTTAGAGGCAGCCTCCTCGACTCTTTAAGGTAGTGAGTATGTAACAAACGCTGAACATGCTGATGACAATAACAGCTGAGTTCACTAACACTCTGACACAAGCATATAAACGGGACTTAAAAGTGCTACAAATAACTGGCATTTAGCTGCATTCAGCTTACTGGCGTTTTGTAATTAAAAAAGTCTGGAACAGATTCTTTATTAAAGGAGACGTGCTTGAACTGAAGAACGAACAAGAAGTAGAAGTAACAAAGTTCGCAAGCAGCTTTTACCCGAAGCATGAAACAGCACAGAATAGGAGAGGAGAATAAAGAAGTGACATATTCAGTGACATCAGAGAGTTACCGCTTTCAATGAACGTGAGATCTAACATCACAGTCTTCAGGGACGTGATGCCACGCAGTGTGGTAGACGCCGGCCATGGCTTTGAAGAAATACGGCGCCTCTTTTCAGTCTATAAGCGTTACCTGTTCACAGGGACAGCGCGTTCCTCCGTAACTCCGGTACCTACTTCTTTAATAAGGTATTATATCCCAAAAAGTCGCAACATTAACTTCTGGGCCGTTTATAACCTTATAACTTAGGAATCGTAAAAAGTAAATAAAACATGAAGGAGAGAATTGCCATATTAGAGGGTCAAAATAATCAATCAACAGCAAACGTCAAAGAGTAAGACCAAAAATATGGTGGTACCACTGATAAAAATAACAGTAGGATAGAATATGAGGAAGGGATCTCCAATGACAGATACAGAGTAAGGGAACAAGCAAACTATGGAAACGGGAAGGTATCAAACCGACAGATTTTGATTTACGGCCAAATACGTGCCTTGTTACAGTACTTAAAAGATTTCATGGCGACAGAATTCAATAAAATCTTCTCGGGCTAGTAGGCGCATCAGGTGTTCGCAAGGCGAGGAAACCGACGTTTCGAGAACCATCTTTGCCCTCGTCATCAGGAAACTGACTGGGAGCTAACTCAGATATCCGCCACAAGTAATCGGCCAAGGTGTCGGGCAGGCATATCACGACGCGGACGGACAACCGAGTTTATCAGTTCCTTGATGACGATGACGTAGATGGTTCGAGTAACGGTGGTTTAGGCCTACTCGCCACCCAATCACCTGACGCGGTTGCTAGCCCGAGAAAACTTTATTCAAGTCCCTTGTTGCATTGCCTGGAATCGCGGCCACTTGCGGTAGTGTTCTTGCACCCCACCTAGGGGGAACTGTGTAGAACTGTCGAACACACAATTTCGTGGCAAATCCAGTGTTGTAATTCGAAATAACGGAGGTATCGTGTCGTTACCGTTCCGGAAGTATTAATGTGTAGGAAGTGAAGCAGTCGTACTTGTGTCAGAATGGATTGCGCAACAAGCGGAAGAACCAGGTCTTGACGAGGTTAGGATTTGGACCTACAACGTTCACCCACCCACTTACACCAACCAGGAATCCTAAAATGAAGAGGAGAGAATAACAATTTGTAACTTATCGTCTAGTATTCAGCACAGTAAACAGGTAAGTTCAGCACAAGGAAATGCAGACGACAAGCCAACCCCCACGCTCAAGTAAGTACTGCGATACGCTTAAATATTATTCAGTATTTCTTCAATATTCATGATCTTACTATAACTGTTTCATTAAACAAACACGCAGTTCTTCTATTACGGGTAATTCGTTAACGGTAATTGGCTATAATTCGATCGATGAACGTTGTTTGTATAACGCAAAATTTCGCAAACACGTGTTGGCTACTATGCGAATTCAGCGACTAGTGTGAATACTAGGTTGGATGACGGACCAAAGTTGGTACTTTGATCTGATCTTATTTTTAATATGCGACTTTCTACAACAGGAGGTCTCACAATAACACAAATATCGCGTTCTGGCACAACTGCCTCTACGTGTTATCTACTGATTACCAGTTAAGTACTCAAGTATTCGGCAAACTACTGCTGTGTTCTGTAATCGTTGCAAGGTATAAATATAACTGTTGATTGTTCAATATGAGATCATATGTCAGGAAATAAGAAGCGTTACAATTCTTACGTAATTATCACTGCAACGGCAGGATACATGAGAAAAGTGTACTGGGCAAAAAATGTGTCCTCTGACTACAGCGTTTGTTCCACATATTTAAAGAATTACGCACTTGAGATGCAGGCAGAAACGCACCATTATGTGTTGCATTTTAATCAAATTATGTGTTCACAAATTTCAGTAAAACTCCCCAGTATTTGGGTTCGTGAAAATCAGTTCAGCGGTTCGCGAGATGCGCCATTTGTACAGACGGGTGGAAAGACGCATCGATTTTAATATGTGCGCCATTGGATTCTTAACTCCCCTATACAGCAGACATTTGATAATAACATGGCTGCACTTTCCATACAGATTTGAAATATTTCGTCTACAAGCTACCCTTGTATCGCAGCATTCAGTCAGCGTCACACGACATCATCTGTAATGGAAAGGGGTGCGGGGATCAAAACAGTAGACTTATTACTGCAAGCATGTTTCATTTTACACGCACACAGCCCTCCGAATAAACGGAAATTAATGCAGCATGTCAGGCCCACTGTATTTTAAACTTATTCCATATCTGTGTATTCGCCTTCTGTACGTTCGTTCTCGTTTTGACTCCATTCATCCGGAAGAAAATACATTCCTGCATCTCTAGCATTTCGGAACGGCTCTCTTCGATTCCCTACACGACGACTTATAACCTAGCACAACATTCTGCGTTGTTGTTTTAAATTACGTCACCCGAATATACAGGGTGATCAAAAAGTCGCGCAACATGGGTTGTTATTTAGTACCAGCTACGAATGAGTGCGATGAAGATGAACTGGTGGATGAATATGTTGGCATGATTATACAGAGGCTGTGTCAGGACAAGCACAGGCCATCTCAACGGTGGCTTCAAAACCGCCCGTCTACCGACACGTCTTTTTCATGGGCATAGGGTGTTTTCATTGCTGAACTCTATCTTCAGTCTCAACCCTATCTGCAATGCCAGTACGACTTTAGGAGTGCCGTCCCGGGGCCTCAAGTGCCAGATAAGTCCACAGTATTTCTTAGTCCGTGTTCGTGAAACGGGTAGTATGAGTGACCGAAAACCTTCTGGTCGCTCTAGTATTAAATGAAGTGAGAAGGCAAACATCTGGCACTCTTTCGCAAAGCCTCCATGAAAATTTTAATGATATTGAGATTTTTTATTATGAATTCTTCCTTAAATTTGGGTTGCACGACTTTTGGATCATCCCACGTAAACTTATAAAGTTTTGTATTGTTTTTGACAAGGTTCTTGATATTCTGATGATGGCCTGGCTAATGGACCGAAGCCACTAACCTAAAGACGTGTAACTGGGTTGTACGAGGCTGTAGATTAAACATACACAACTAACTTATTTTGATTTCGTTGACAAAAAATTATTATAATAAATATGCAATTGAAAACTTCTTTATTGTAAACGGTAAACAGCAGCCGACCCTCTATATGCAAACACTGGGCAAGTGCTTAGTGTCACGAAATGCGCCTGTATAACACGGCAACAGTCTCAGGGGTACACGGACAAGCTGAATGCGTGGGCCTTACAGCCGGCCGGACGCGGTTATGAAGTAACAAAATTCCGGCTGGGATTGAAAACCACGTCACCGGTCGCACATCCCGTAGAGTAGTCACTACACTAATTGAGCTACCCCCCTCAAAAGCGCTTAATTTTTGGTACGATTGTCCATTCGATACAAAGTGTATCATTCACATCAATGCTTCATCACAGTGCACTGTGATTAAGGATTATAAATGAAAACATTTTTTTCAACTTTCACAAATCAGTGGTCAGTCACTATGCACCATCACCTACCAAAATAACAAGACGTATAACATAACATTATGGCGCGTCCGCATAACCATTTTGAAGTGGAAACACAACACTGTATTTTGTATGTTGCTGTTTCTGCTGCTGTTGTTGATTTACACGTCACTGTCAAAATGATATAACAAGCTGCAAAAGCGATGCTTTCATGGAAGATTTATGTCACCGGCAACAATGCAGTTTTTGAAAATAATTATATTCCAACTAATTTCCACTCTTTTCACACCTCGCATATGAATGCCGTATTGAAACAAGAAAATGTTCGTTTGCTCATGGACTTCTCTAGACGTACAGTTTACCTAAACAGATGGTAATGACAGATAAGTAGTGACGCAGTTTCTCACTTTTTTGTTAAGTGCTGCCGTAAAACACTTTACGAGATCAGACGGAATTAATCAATTACGAAGCAATAAGTATTAAATATTACATGCCTGTGTCTGTATCCTTGCCTTAGTTATTCGGCATGCAAAGCGCAACTTTTTTCCGCCGCATTATATTGTCACTGTGGCCTGTCATGCTGCGTCATGTTTTTATGCACTGTCATATAAAATACGATTTTCGAAAAAAAAAAAACTACGGAACGCAAAACGTTCGTTTCGATGTTCTCTGCAACTTTTGTCTGAAACATTTCTCATTGTAAGAAGAGTCAGCGATATATCATATATGCACATAGGTCTTCACGTAAAGTACCTGTTATTTTTGCCAGATATTGTCAACTTTTAATCAAACTTTAATCCTCCCGATAGATTTTAGAAAAAAATCCACAAATATGAAATTTCATGAAAATCCGACCAGTTTGAGTCCAGATGTTCCATGCGGACAGACGGACATACAGACACACACGACGAAGCTAAAAGACGCTTTTCGCAATTTTCCGAACGCACCTAAAAACGCTACATTTTGCCACCGCATTTATGTGTGTTTCACTCTGAATAAATACCGAATCATATCCTAAACATCACTCACCCACTGGTTTATAATGCAACGAAACTGTGTTGTTTGTGAGGTAGAAACTAAAGTTCTATATATAATTTTGATGTCAGGCCTTAGACGCTTAATACCTCAGACGTTTTCTGACAGTGGGTTTTCAAATTATTTAACGCTTCTGTAAATACGGCGCTCCGTGAAGACTCGGAACTGTCCCGATTTTCACTGCACTGGCTGCAAAAACAAGACGCCCGTCAGAACATGACGGCAGGCATTCAGCTGAACCGTCACTTGCAGCTGTTTTGTTGGGGCAAAGCTGGAAGAAAAGACAGGTTCACCCGATCGACAAGGGATGTGAGCAACACCACTGAAAGAAAAACCTCAATTGATACGAGTGAAAGGTAAGGAGCTGCGTAAAGGACCACACTAGTAAAGACCGAAATGTCATACGTATTCAGGTGACAATGTCATTTAGTTCTACAGTACTTAGAGGCTAACAGCTACATTCGGCCGTAAAGATACAAGCCTATTCCGCGCGCGCAAGCGGTGGCGCAGGTGTTTGAGGCAGTGTGCGGGTTCGATTCCCGATAGCGTCATTGGAATTTTTCAATGACAAAATCTTCCCGACTCAGCCTTTAAAAGAAATGAGTACCGGGAATACTTCTTGCGAGGTAAAGGCAGCCGGTGCGTATGGCTGACAACCTTCCCACTTATGTGCCGATCGTCATGAAATGTGGGAGCCTCAACCTCCTGGGGCCCTCACAGCCTGTACAGGGATTGTATTTTTTTTGTTACATTTGAGTATGCCGAAAAACTAATTTGGTTAGTGCTTTTTATAATTTATTTTATAATTATTTGTTATCCACTTCGTTCTTTGTTCTCAACTGATATTACCTGTTAGAGCTACTTCCCCCACCAGTGCTTCTACGCGTTCCATTTTTTAAATGGGTGAATTTTGTTTTGTAAATTGTATGCTTCTGACGCGTAGGGAGGTACAACCTTCTCAACCGCCACGAGTTTCCTGCGTTTCTTGACGGACAGTAAACACCGAAAGGCACTGAAATTTTTTTCTTATTTATGTGACGACGCCACCAGTATCTCAAAATTGTGTAGCGACAGGGCGACTAATAAATAAATCCAAGAGGACGTGGCAGGAAGCGGTCGTACACTGATGCAAGAAAAACCTCAGTCAGGATATCCGTACTCCGGGCCTGATAATGCAATCCGGGTCGTCCAAAATACAAAGCAGCAGGTGTGCTATCCACTTGACCTCGAAGTCTCTGTATTCTGATGATCCAAATGTATAGATAAACTAGAATAAGCTGTACACTTAAGAACTTATTGTCTTTATGTGTCCAGGCAAAGCAGAAACATTCTGATGTCGGAATGCAACTTGCTAGTACCCTCAGTCGTTGTAATTCTAAACTGGCCCTCAGTTATTTACGTAAACATAGAGCGGTGGGGCTTGCAAATCGCTCCTACAATCCTCATATCCAGTACCGAATGCAACAGTAGGCCAACGTATGGCTTCGTCGCCTTCTGCAAATCAACGTGAACCAACAACTACGCGGCTACTAGGATGGCAGCAGAAATATAAAAGTCTTTTAAGGCTTCGATTCATAATCTCTGCAGCACGGAGAAACAGAACACTGGCCATTCTGTCCGGTCACCGTCAACTGCAGTTACACACTCTGAATACATAAACACGGGGCATCTCAAAAGAAAACACAAAATGAGTTTGAAGACGGGGCTGCTCATAAGATAGTAGGGCTTAACTTTCCTTTAGATTTCACGTACAGACTTTAGAAACTTCTATGCAACTTTCTGGCTGTTTGTAGAGGCTCCGCTATATGTAATATGCGAGCCATAACTCTCGGCCTGTAAAGGATCCAGCGCTGTAAGCACACAATTTTTTACACTATAAAAGTAGCTGTATGAAGATGATTAATTGCTCAAGTTTAAGTTGCCAGCATACTTTATTAACTACACCTAATTAACCAACTTCACCATTTCATGTGTCACTCTTTCTGATGAAGCAATATGTTATTGATTATTTTGGTATTTCAGATATTACATGTGATGGGAGACGCGCTTTTATTACGCGAAGAGGTTCCATTGTTTCGCAACGAGTTGTTGAAACTTTGATATCGATTATCGATATGCTGCGACATGGGCTGATATAAGCCTGCACGCAAGTAAATGCTACTGTCCGCTGGAACTCCTTCTATGTTAAGTAGCCGCAGGTGTTTTGAAATAGCGCCCACAACTATGACGCACAGAGAAATTAATAAGGGGATACCTGTGTTTTCAAGTCAGCGAATACGTATACATTGCGAGCAAAAAGCAATTTTGTACAAAAATTCAATGTTCATCGCATCACACGGGTGACAAAGCAGCAACTCCTAGAGTATCGAACGACGCACTCGTATTCCGGAGGTCCGGAGTTCAGCTGTCAGCCTGGAGACGGTCTCTGCCGAGATTTGACGAACATTACCCAGCCCCTTCATGCAAATGCAAGATCTGAGGCTAGTTTCTCACAACGGCGTTGCTGAAGATTTAAGTCTCCTGAGATAACGCACTGTATCGTGGGGCAAACAGATCCCGATGTACCGAAAGCACTACTCAACTACACGATGTAACACCCCAGAGGGCTTGAATTTTCAAATAGAGGGAGAATTCCTCAGATCAGGCCACGATCGCTTCCATCCACATCGTTTCGAATTCACCATTCATTAATCATCCTACCATTTGACGTTAAAGTTTCGGCTACAGACAGCATCGCTAAATATCCGCAGAAATATGGGAAGAAGAATCGTTCAATGCACTACAGATATACTAAACAATCACACTTGTATTGCATTTCAATGCACTACAGAAATATTAAACAATCACACGTGTATTCCACTGAAGTGCAAAACTAATCCAAACATTTTACTAAAGGCGGAGAAGGAGGAGGAGAGGGTAGCGGCAGAAGGGGAAAAGACGCATGTGATGCAGTGACAGGCACTACATTTATTATTGTAGGGGAAACAGAAAACTTACTGTTCTGATGGTTCCCAGGATGTGTCCGCTCGTCCTGATGAAGATGGGCTGGAGGCAAGGTAAAGCGTCGAGATGATGACTGTAAGGTGATGAGGAGCAGCAAAGGGAACAAGCTGAGCATTTTGGCTGTACTTTGTATTTGGACGGCCGCATTTCTACACGAATAATGTAATTTCAGTTCTTATATACAGAAAACACATTACATCTCTATTATAAATATCAGTCTGTAAGTACTGCTTATTGAAATGGTTGCTGCTTAGTGGTATAACTGAACGGAACACAAAAATATACCGTGCTGAAAAAAAAAAAAGAAGCCGAGTCGTAATGTAAGAGCAGGTGGTACATACAGTGACCACTGTATTTTAGAGGTTTGAAAATTATACTTTCAGCGTATTTTAGTATTTTGGAAAGGAAAAATTATAATTTTCGGTATTCTATAAATGCGTCCACACAATTCCACTGCTACTCTGCTTCAGTAGAACATGGACGGATTACGAATCCAGGCAAAGACTTTGACACTGAGCCCTGCAATACTTGTTATCGCGAGACCCAGGCCTGGCACGTACGAAGACGGCAGTGGCAGTTAAGGTGGGCCAAAAACCTACTACTGGCCACAAAGTCTGAGTCTGGCACGTAACGCCACACACGTAAGCCAAGCTAGTTGCTATGCTGGTCGAAGTACCTGATGCGAGTATCTAACGAACCACCGTCTCCGATACACAGACACATACGTACTTGCGATGTCCAATACGCTCTAACTCTGGAGATACGTATCAGTATTCGGTTACGGTACATACGCTCGAGAATGGGCCTCATTCGGGGGTGCATAAATCCCGGGGACTAGGTCGCCCGGGCGGATAAACTTTTTACAGTAGCGCCAAATCTTGTGGGCCCTCAGTACGGAACGTGCTTTGTATCACACTAAAGCGCCTAGCATTTTGACTTGGCTTTTTTTACATTTTTGGAAAACCTGTGGACCCCTAGTCGAAATAACAAACTACAACCAGCCGAGCCGTTTTCGAGTCGCTAGCAGTTACTTGGGTCCTTACAGAATACTGTGCTTTTAATGGGATCTCTAAAAGTTCATAGCAAACCGCCCTTGACACACATCCTATGAAAGATCAATCTGGTCGCCGTGCTAATTCCAATTCAATTGTGTCTCTCCATCTGCCATGATGTATTGAAAGCGGTATTTTCCTTCCAGTGTTTTCCGAACAAAATTACGTACGCATTTTACGTCTCCGATGCCCGCTCATGGCCCTCTTCTTATCCTAAAACTCTACACAATTCTGTCTCTACAACCCGTTACAGCATAGTAACGTGTAGGTATACGTACCAGCGATGGGTAAAATTTAAAAAACTCTACATTTCGTCCCGCAGTGCATTCCAGACCTGTAAAGTGCAAAATCCCAGCCGCCGGGTCATCCGCTCGACTGAATTTTGTACCGTGGCGCTTAATATCTGTAGCCCCTCCCACAACTTGCTTCATATCACTCGTCTGGTTCTTGGAGTTTCCACATGGTTCCTAGATTTTTCAAAAATTTGTGTACCCCTACCCTATAAAACACATTACTGGAGACGCTGGGTGTAACGTGAGGTATTGAATAAGTTTTTATATATTATTCACCTTAAGAACATTCTTGTACCCATAATCCTATAGCAAAGTTACAAAAAATGTACTAGGTAATCGCGCATGTAATCTTGACCAAGAAGCGTAGAGTTGGTAACTTAATTTCTGTATAGGGGACGCCGGCGAATGGCATATAGCAGCCAGCAGATAAGAAAGAAATTTTATATCTCTTTATTCTCACAAAGCCGCCCAAGTCGTGTATAAGGATGAGAGACCCGTGTCGTTCTAACAGGACAACAGTCGTGCAACAAAACGGAAACCTACGGCGCTGAACATCCCTACAATTCGCAGTTACTGCAGCAGCCTACCAGTCACATCATCGCGTGTTTGAATGGACTCAACGCATATTATATTACGCAATGTCTATCGTGGGCATTCCTCGTGACGTGTGTATACCCGTGGGCACGTTTCATGTATCATTGGCGCTACAGTGCCTGCCCTTCAAGAACGTGTCAGCTTCTGCAGGTACTTTAGCGTGTATAAGAGCAAATTCAAAATACACGCCAAATAAATAACAAAAGCTACATAATCCGAGTACAACGAGACAGTTTATAAATATTACGTGTATTACATGATTATGTAGGTGTGATCTGTCGCTCTTATGCCGAAGTGGTTTCTATAGTTCTGCTTTCGAAATTGCACCACCTGAAGGATACAGATATTACTTAATTCACTGTTGTAACAAACGAGGTAGGGAGATGAAGGTACAAAAGGGATAAGGTAAAACAATGGAGCAAATGATGAATACATGAAAGCAATTCGAACTCTAAAAGAGGCTTGTTAGTAAACTAGACGTAAGGGCACAACGCAACACTTATGCCTTGTCCCCAGAATTAATTAAGAGAAAGGCTTTATAGATTCACTAGCAAGTGAATTGACAATGTCGGTATAGTGGAAAATACAACGTCGTCACACGCCTACTGACACAATATCTTCATGTTTATAAGACATTTTAATAAACGCCCCGTAAGGCATAAATGTGCTTTACGATGCAATTCCGGGCCCAACGTGGACTCACCTACAGGGCTAACAATGATAATGAGTAACTGTACGAGAATACACAGCATCAGAGCTTGGAGCAGAATGTCCAGCTACATTCGTACAATATCACATTATCTCTACTGATCTGTCCCATCACAGCGACAGTGCTTATTACGTGAATTACAAAAAATAAAAAATTGCTCGTTGGACTAGATGATAAATTCCAGTAGCAGAAGAAAGAATGCTCATTAAAACGTGTATTCAACCATACACTTACGCGCAGAAATAAAGGACACATCAAAAATGGTGAACGTTCATTTTATAAAGCCATAAGCTCATTAGTTTCATAAACAGTGGCCACAAAAGCGGGAAATGTTCGGGACCGTTTCGCCAGTGCTATATACTGAGTGCAAAAAGGGGTCACGTCGAGTTGTCACGTTACTCACCTATATTCTTAAAATCACACGATAAATTGCAAAAAAATTCAGTCCACCGACCCGCACTAGAAACTGTTGAACGAAAGTGGCCTGGAATCAGCGCATAGCTATCGCAGATGTTTTTCGAAATCTTTTTCTTTACTTAGACTGCAAAACTGTACGTAGAAGAGGCATATGTCCTAAATGGAGGACTAAGAGAATGAATCACATGTACTCCTGAAATGCAAAAAGGAATAAGAAAGGGAGATAATTAAAAAAAAGGCTACACATAAACGAGGAATTAGCGCACAGAAAATTAATCAGTACCACTAAAACATTAGGGTCAGAAAATCTGCGCTATTTTTTAATATAAAAAGAAAAGTAAATGGGAACATTAAATAGACAAGGTAGACAATGAAAGCACAACCCAGCATTTCGGCGCATTTGGATCTTCGATATCCTTAATGCAAGCATAAGTCGAGAAATTTTGCTTGAATAAAGAATCAAACATGCCACAATGTTCCTTAACGCACAGGCTGCCAATCTTTTTTAAGTATGTCTTGTTCAATGAACAACAATAACTTTCCCTACGATGACAAGTGTAAAGCATCTATCGGAATGCAGATATACCCTTATGTATGGTATGGTATTTACTCAGACGACTTTGAGGAAGCTCACAAAATGGTCAGCCGCAGTACATGAAAGTATACCAACATTCATCCGAAGAAGGTGAAGATGCAAAAAATGCAAATCAAGTAATCCTTTCGGCTTTGAAGCAAACTACGGCTTTCACTGTACAGGTGTTCGTGAAACATATAACCGATTACATGTCAATATCTTAAATGGAATTTCACTCACTTCGTTTAAGAAATGTGGATATTGCAGGTAGAAATGCATATTAGCACTCCGGACTTTTGTATTGTTACGTATTGTTATACCTCACTTGCCTATCTTGTATGCAGAGAAAATGCGTTGCAGGCTGGTAGGGAATGACGGCCTTAATACTGAGGCGTCAGGTACATCCCAGCATCACATATAAGTATTCAGTTCGGACCTCACAGAGAACCCGGTATCAACAGACATCCCTGGGAATGTAATAACAGAACTCAACTAATAAATGCATTTTGAATATGCACACCATAGGGTTGTTTATTCAAGGTACGAACGGCTTAGCCATCGCATATCGAGTACAGGTTTGCCTTTTACGGTCTTCACAGCCCCCAATCCACTGATCCCGGCTTTTCCTTGAGCGTCGGACCCAGCAGTTTCTTCTCTCACTATGTGTATGCCTCCGCAGACACACACGCACGTCAATCCGGTTGATAGACACTGCAATTCTGCACTGTCCGTCTCCATTCGGCGGAGAATTCGGTGTCTATTGCTAAGTTCTTGGCCACACGTGCCTGCCTGCCTAGGTAGAGCGGCTGTCGATACATCTGCCATGGAAGCTAGTGTACATGCGTTCCTATCGTCTGATCGCCCTCTAAACAGAGAAGTTCACGTGAACCTTCGTCGTGGGTTTGTTTGGCAACACGAAGGGACTTCTACGGTTGACAACAAATTTCGAGCTGTCCAACCGTCCGCAGGTGTGTGGAACTCGTCCTTCGGTTCTGACAAGACGGAGGACATCTTCGCACGACTTCGGTCAGATTACACATGCACGACACAGGGAAACGCGTTGCGAAGAGTGCCGGCACACGCTTGTTCACACCTTGCTGCAACTGCCAGCGATTCCCATTTTCTGGTCGAATACCTATTTCATGTCAAACAGCGTCGCATGTTTCAACTCCACGCCCGTTGCGCGACATCCAGCGGAAGATGGCTTAACCCTTCGGAGATTCGTCAGAACGGAACTTGCAACGCTAAAATTAATGTGTTTTCTCTCCCCCCCCCCCCCCCCCCCCCCCCAACACACACCATATCCCCTCTCCTTTCTTTTTTTTTTTTTTTTATGTTTTTTTTTTTTTTGTTTTTTTATAGATTATCCTCCTTC
>Ga0123354_10006091_pt1 | contig 17805 bp, 15 predicted proteins | sample TergutLab28metaG_2_FD_97872 | JGI IMG/M metagenome (GOLD analysis project Ga0123354, IMG submission 97872) | Labiotermes labralis P4 segment gut microbial communities from Petit-Saut dam, French Guiana - Lab288 P4 | ecosystem: Host-associated > Arthropoda: Insects > Digestive system > Gut ...
GTGGTGGTGGATTTGGCCATGTTGGGCGTGGTCGCCGCCACCTGGCCGCCGGTCATGCCGTAGGTCAGGTTGTTGACGCAGATCACCACCAAATCCATGTTGCGCCGGGCCGCATGGATGAAATGGTTGCCGCCGATTGCGAACAGGTCGCCGTCGCCGGAAAAGACGATCACCTTTAGGTCGGGCCGCGCCATCTTGATGCCGCTGGCAAAGGGAATGGCCCGGCCGTGGGTGGTGTGAAAGGAGTCGAGCTTGATATAGCCGGCGCCTCGGGCCGAACAGCCGATGCCCGAAACCATGGTAAACCGGTTGTAGGGCAGGCCTGTGGCTTTGATGGCGCTCAGGCAGGACGAAAACGCGGTGCCGATGCCGCAACCCGGACACCAGATGTGGGGGATGCGGTCGGTGCGGATCAGGTCGTCCAGCGGGTGTTCCGGCGGTTTGGTCAGTTTTTTTGTGGTCATGGGCGCTCAAACTCCTTCTGGATGCATGCCAGGACCTTGTCTGGGTGAATGATCTTGCCGCCAGCATGACCGACAAGATGGGCCGCGGCCTGGCCGCCGGCGCAACGCTCGACCTCGTAATGCACCTGGCCGAGGTTGATCTCCACTGTAACAAAACCCTTGATGCGGCCGGCTATCTCCCGGATCAGGGACTCAGGGAACGGCCAGACCGTGACCAGCCGCAGCAGTCCGGCCCTATAGCCCATGGCCCGCGCTTGGTCGACCGCGGCCAGGCCGGTGCGCACCGAGATCCCGTAGGAGACGATCACGATTTCGGCATCCTCCGTGCGATAGGACTCGGTTTCGACGATGTCGGCGAGATTGTTGCGGATCTTGTTCTTAATCCGGGCGAGCATCTGCTCCTGGGCCTCGACGGTCATGGAGGGATAACCGCGCTCGTCGTGGGTGAGGCCGGTGACATGGATGTTGTAGCCGTCGCCAATGGCCGGCATGGGCGCTACCCCGTTGGCGCCTGGTTCATAGAGCCTGAAACGGTCCTTGCGGCCGGTGGGCTTGGGCCGATTGGCAAGCTTGATTTTTCCGGCATCGGGGATGACCACCTTTTCACTCATGTGGCCGACAATCTCATCGGCCATAATCAGCACCGGCACCCGGTACTTTTCGCTCAAGTTGAAGGCGCGGATGGTCTGGTAGAAGCAATCCTGCGGCGATGATGGCGCCAGGGCGATTAGTTCGTAGTCGCCGTGTGATCCCCAGCGGGCCTGCATCATGTCGGCCTGACCGGTCATGGTGGGCAGGCCGGTGGAAGGACCGGTCCGCTGCACGTTGACAATTACGCACGGGGTTTCGGTGCAGACGGCTAAACCAAGGTTTTCCATCATCAGGCTGAAGCCCGGGCCCGAGGTGGCGGTCATGGTCTTGGCTCCGGTCCAGGCGGCGCCGATGATCGAGGCAATGGCCGCGATCTCGTCCTCCATCTGGATGAAGGTGCCGCCGACATCGGGCAGCCGTTCAGCCATGTGCTCGGCGATCTCGGTGGCAGGTGTGATCGGGTAGGCGCCGAAAAAGGTGCATCCTGCGGCAATGGCGCCCTCGGCGCAGGCGACGTCGCCGGTGATGTAGTGCTCACCGGTCAAAACAGTGGGTTTCATAACGCGGCTCTCGGGAAACAGAGAATTATTTCAGTGAAGTGGCGGGTTGAACTTCCACCGAGTAGATGGCGAATTCCGGGCAGATTATTTCGCAGTAATGACAGTTGACGCATTCGTCGGGCCGGGTGACCACCGGGGGGTGATACCCCTTGCTGTTGAAGCGATCTGTGAATTGCAGGATATCTTTGGGGCAAAATTCGATGCAGTAGCCGCAGCCCTTGCACCGGTCGTCGATGATGTGGACCTCGCCCTGGGTGACCTGGATCTCCTGGGTGTCGAGGGGGACTCTCCAGAATGCCATGTTGTCCGCCTTGTGGAAAAGAAAAGTGTATAAGCATAGGGGGTATCTGGCGACGCCGGCGCACACGGCGCCTCTGGGATATCCCGCCGACAATGAGCAGTTTAACTAAGCTGATAAGCGAGTAAAAGTCAAGTTGCAATCGCGCCAATAGGGGCAAGGCAAGGAGACACCGGCGCATTTTTCCCACCCCTGTCTCCCTTTTCAACCTTTCGATGCATGGCTAAAAGCCCGGAGCATCCTGCGTGCCGGGAGCGCTGTTTCACGGTAGAGTCTAATCGAGCCCAAAACAAGGCCGCCGCCAGTGAAACAGTGCAGCAGCAGCCCCGGGGAGGGACGGCTCGGACCTCCTTTATGTCCATGCCGCTTGCTGAACAAACCACTCTTTTCACTTGACCAGGCTGTTCTTCCTGCTTGACAGATCATGGTTGATTTTTTACGCTGACACGAAAATATAATTCATCGTGTCTATAAATGGCCAATCAGGTCAAGGGAGAAACGCCATGCTCTTTCCCATTTCCGGTGTCGCCGTCGACCCCTGGATTCCACCGCTGGTGGCCTTTGTCATCTCCTTTTTCACATCCATGGGCGGCATTTCAGGGGCTTTTCTCCTTTTGCCCTTTCAAATGTCGGTGCTCGGCTTCACCCATCCTTCGGTCAGTTCGACCAACCAGTTGTACAACATCGTTGCCATCCCATCCGGCGTGTACCGCTACTGGAAAGAAGGCCGCATGGTCTGGCCCTTGACCTGGGCGGTGATCTGGGGCACCTTGCCCGGCGTCCTGATCGGCGCCTTCGTCCGGGTGACTGGGCTGCGTGATCCCCGCAATTTCAAGCTGTTCGCCGCTGCGGTCATCTTCTACATCGCCGGCAAGATGGTAATGGATCTCCTCAAAAAACAGGCTGCCGCCAAAAGCAGCGGATCTCTGGCCGCTTCCGGCTCTCAGGACGACACGGTCACCATCACCCGGAGCGATTTCAAGCGAATAGGCTATTCCTTCCAGGGCGAGCAGCATGACGTCTCTGTGACCGGCATTATGATCCTGTGCTTCATCGTCGGCATCATCGGCGGGATTTACGGGATTGGCGGCGGCGCGATCGTCGCCCCCTTCCTGGTCACCTTTTTCGGCCTGCCGGTTTACACCGTGGCCGGGGCCGCGCTGATGGGCACCTTTATCACCTCGGTCGCCGGGGTGGCCTTCTACACTGCCATCGCCCCATTCTATCCGCACCAGTCAGTGTCGCCGGACTGGCTTTTGGGGGTTCTGTTCGGCCTCGGCGGCATGGCTGGGATGTACCTGGGCGCCCGCTGCCAGAAGTTTGTTCCAGCCAAGGCGATCAAGTGGATGTTGGTGGTGATCTTGTTCGGCACCGCCGCCAAGTACATCCTTGAATTCTTCAACTAAGCGCGTATAAATAAAAAAGCCTGCCAGGAGCCTTTTCCTGGCAGGCCGGCGACGCCTTTTTTCAGGGGCCTTTTCGTCCTTCATCCGCAAGCGCCAGCCCACCCCTGGCTGCCCGTTGCGTATCGCTGTTCACGGCTCGGCAAACAAAGCCCCGATCGTCGCGGGGATGGCTCCCTTGGGAGTCAGTTGGTGATTTTTCTCCACGCTGTACACCCCGAACCATTGCTCAGGGTCCTCCGGATCCTGGCGAAGCGCCTCTTCAGGCCCCTTGGCGCTCTTCCACCACTCGTCCTGAAACTCGAAAAAGACCAAGCCACTGTATTTTTCCCGACCCTTGGCAGTGCGAATATCATTCCAGACCGACTTGAAGGTGGCCGGCGCCTCTTCGATTTTATGGCCGCCGAATCCGGGAATCAAGGGTTTGGGCGCAATCGGCGAGGTTGACAGCCCGACCTGGGTCACCAGGATCGGTTGCTTCATTGCGGCCGCCAGTTGTTCGAGGTAGCCCTGATAGGCGCTGCCGGTGACCGAACCCGGCGGTGAAGTCCGCACCCCGTTGGCATAGGTATAGATGTTGAGACAGATCAGATCGCCGAAGTCCGGCACCAACACGCTTTCCTGGCTGACCTCGATGTCCGGCCGGTCGCCGATCGGGCCGACATGGGTCCAACTGGTGTGGCAGTAGAGATGACGACGGCCGTAGCGGGTGAGTTCGTAGTCCATTGCCTGGTCGACCAGTTGGGCCAGGGCCACCTCGGTGGGGGTCCGGTTGGTGACGGTGATGTGCTTGCCCCTGTAGTCGCGGATTTCTGGGTGGCGAGCGTCGGTGGAGATGATGCACTTGGCCTGCAACTCGTCGCCGATGGAAAAAAGGACCAACCGGTCGGGGCGGCCGACCTTGTAGGTATGATCGATCACCTCTTTGATGTCGTTCAGGGTCTTGACCTGAAAAGCGGGCGCCAGAAAGTCGTCCTCATAGGCCCATACCCAGACGTCCTGACTGTAGACCAGGTCGGTCTGGTCCAGGGCCTCAAAGAACTTGGGCGGCATCAGACGCGGAAATACATGGAGATAGTTGGCGTTCATGTCCTTGATCAGGCGAAGATGAGCCTGGTAGCGCCCGTCGTTGCCGGGCTGCATCCCACGCACCGGCGTCTCGCCAGGAAGAAAGGGCGAATAGCCCATGCCCCGTAAAAAGACGGGACGCTGTGGGGTGCGCAGATCGATGAGCGAGGTGTCCCTGACGACAAAGCGTTCGGGTTGGGGCGTGGCTGGGTCCAGGGTCATGGTCTTTGCCGCGGGCGCGGCGGCGGCAACGGTTGCCAGGACAATCGTCGTCAGGATGGTCAAGGGCAGAAGCAGGAGATGGGCGATCATGGGCTCTGGAGAGTGTACAAGGGCATGGATGGTTATCGCCTGCCTACAGGGCGGCAAAGTCGGTTAGTTTATCCGGCAAGGTCGCACCATATCCCAGTCACAAGACAAGATAAAGCAATTGCTGCGGCAATCAGCGGCCTCCAGCCGGACCGGCCAACACCTGGCAAGCATCGGAACCTGCCTCCGAGCGGCGCCGTCAGCTCACCGACCGGCACAGCATGGGGAGCGGTTGGCAGGATGAGCCAAAAAAAGCCCGGCAGGAATCCTGCCGGGCTTGAAGCAACAATGGCTTGGTATTGATTACAGCTTAGATCTCATCTATAAGTATCCCATATAGGGGTTTATAGATCAATTCTCAGTTGGAGTTTTTCCTGCGGGCTACGCCAGCCAGGCCCAGCAGACCGGCGCCGAAGAGCAGCATGGTGGTCGGCTCGGGAGTTTCGTTGTACCGCAGGTCGCGCGCATAGAGACTTATGTGCGACAAGTTGCCGATTTGGCCGCCATTGTTGAGGAAAGTGATGTCATAGGTGCCTTCACCGGTGAACGGATCAGTTGTCAGATTCAGGTCATCAAAGATATAGGCAATATAGGTGACGCTTCCACTCGTGAGCACCACCGCTAAGTCGATGGTTGCGGGCAGACCGGTCCCAGACCAGGAAAGTTCCCAAGTTCCATTTTTACCAACGGTGGCGGACAAGTTGAAGTCCACCCCGCCGAACGAACCATAATTAGAACCAGACCCGTTCTTAGCGACGGCGGTGAATTCACCCCAGCCGGGAACCACCAGGTCTTTAGGAAATGGATCGTTTTTACCTGAGAACACATAGTAGTCGTCGGCATTCTCTCCTAGGAACGTAACATCCGACGTAGATACGGCATATGCCTGGGTTGCCATCAGTAATACTGCCAATCCTGCAAATACTTGTTTCAGCTTCATGGTTTCTCCCCCCTCGGTAGTTTTTCAGCTTACTGATGACTACGGCGCCTGTTTGGGCCTAATCACTTTTCTTGCATTACCCAAAGCATTATCCATGCCTATTTTTTTCTATTATTTTTTAGACAACTGATAGCCAGCGTTCAATACGCCGTTAACAGTTGAATGCCTATCATATTCCGCACCATTATCCGCTCGGCCAGTTTGCTGTTTTTCCGGATGAAAACGTCTTTACCCCTGCTGGCGCCTCATCCGCCCGTTGAAATTCACTATAAACAATCGGGAAGAATAATGGTTCATTTTTTTTTGCGGGAAGAAAAACGGAAAAAAAAGATATTGTTTCTTTAATTCAGATGGTTGTCTCAAGTTTTGCATTCCGGCATTCCGGAATGATCCGAAATGCTGAACAGGCAATTGCATCTGCGGCAGCGGCGGTCTGGAGAAAAAAAATGAAGTAATAATTTTTATCTAATTGTTTTTTCAATTTAAAATGTGGTCGCCCCAAATCTGCGTTCAGGATTCGGGAGAAAGATTGACTCTATTTCGGTATTTCGGAAAACAATGGTGAGGCAGGGCAATATTGTTTGCGGAAAGGGGGGAGGGGCGTCACTCCCGGATACCTGACCGTTCCGTCCGCAGCACTTAGTTTATGTAAAAAAATATCCAGATATTCCAATTTGTTGGGTGATTATCCCCTCGCGGTTTTGGCTGGTGCTGACGGAGTGGCGTTGAACAAGCGGCCTTTATCATTCGCGCCCGCGCCTTGGAGCCGGACCCGATGCGTTGGCGAGGTCTGATCTTGGCCCCTGTCGCCCTCTTGTGACACCAATTTGCGTTGCCGACCTCCTGGCTGCTCTATGCCAGTGTTTTTTCCACGACCTCCCGCACATCGTCGGACAAGGACGACAGGCTACCGATCCGGGTCAACTGTTCCCGGATCAATGCCTGGCGGCCAGCATCGTAGCGCCGCCACTGGGTGAGCGGGGTAAGGATGCGGGCGGCGATCTGCGGGTTGAGCGTGTCGAGCAGGATGACCTGATCGGCCAGCAAAACATAGCCGGCGCCGTCGGCAGCGTGGAATTGGCTGTGGTTAGCGGCACAGAAGGTCGCGATCAGCGAGCGGACCTTGTTGGGGTTCTTGTGGGTGAAGCTCGGATGAACCGTCAAGCCCCTCACCCGGTCCAAGGTGCCGGGCAAGGTGCAACTGGCGTGGAGAATGAGCCATTTGTCGACCACCAGAGGGTCGTGGCGCCATTTAGCGTGGAAATCGGCCAGAAGCTCGGCGCCGGTGTCGAGGTCAGCGTTGACCACGCAGGTCAGGGCGGCGAGGCAATCGGTCATGTTGTCGCCGCTCCGATACTGCTCCACGCCCATGGCCAGCAGTTCAGGGGTGAGAAAGCCGTCCAGGTCAGGGGCCAGCAGATAGGCAAGGCACCCGTTGCGCAGCGCTCGTCTGCCGGCTTCGGCGGCCGTGTATCGGTAGGGGACGTCGCTGTGCAGACTTTGGTAGCGGGCCAACAACTCCGCGCGTAAGCTTCGGCCGATCAGGGCGCGGAACTGCTGGCGGACCGAGAAAACAGCCACCGGATCGATGGTGACCATCTGCTGGCCGATCCAGTTTTCCGTGGGCAAGAGGAGGGCCATGGTCAGAAAGGCCGGATCGGAATTCTGGTCGGTCAACAGGTTGCGCAGGCCGTGCAGCAACCGTTCGTCAACCTCTATGACGTCGCCGTTCCGGAAGCGCTCAATCTGGGCCAACAGAAAGCGCAGGCCCAATTTCTGCCCGGCATCCCAACGGTTGAACGGGTCAACGTCGTGGGCCATCAGGCAGCTCAACTCCTCGTCGCTTTGCGCAAACACCACCTTGACCGGCGCGGAAAAGTTACGGAGAAAGGAAAGGGTCGGTCGAGTGGGGACCACATCCAAGACAAACCGCTGCTTGCGTTCCGAGAGGTTCAGGATCCTGGTGGCCGTGTCGATAGCCCCGCCGATGGGGAGCGAACGTCCCGCCTCATCGATCAGACCCACGGCCAACGGCATGTGAAAAGGCTCTTTTTCCCTGGCCTCTCCGGTGGACGGACAGGTTTGCGCCACATCCAGAATCAACTGCCGGGCATGCGGATCGTACACCGCCCCGACATCCAGTTCCGGGGTGCCGGCCTGACTGTACCAACGCTTAAATTGATCAAGACTCTGGCCGCAGGCCGCCTCCATGGCCGCGACAAAATCGTCGCAGGTCACTGCCTGGCCGTCATGGCGTTCGAAGTAGATGTCCATACCCTGGCGGAAGGTTTGCGGCCCCAGCATGGTGTGGAGCATGCGGATCACCTCGGCGCCCTTGTTGTACACCGTGAGGGTATAGAAATTGTTGATTTCAACGAACGACGACGGCCGCACCGGGTGAGCCATGGGGCCGGCGTCCTCGCGGAACTGAAAGGAGCGGATGATGTTGGCGTCCTGGATGCGTTTGACCGGCCGGGAGAGCGTGTCGGCAGTGAATTCCTGGTCGCGGAACACGGTCAGCCCTTCCTTGAGGCTCAACTGGAACCAGTCGCGGCAGGTGATGCGGTTGCCGGTCCAGTTATGAAAGTATTCGTGGGCAATGACTGCCTCAATCCCCTGGTAGTCGACATCGGTGGCGGTTTCGGGCAGGGCCAGCGCGTATTTGGAGTTGAAGACGTTCAGCCCCTTGTTTTCCATGGCGCCCATGTTGAAGTCGTCCACCGCCACAATCATGTAGGTGTCGAGGTCGTATTCGCGGCCGAACCGTTCCTCGTCCCAGCGCATGGCCTTTTGCAGGGCGCGCATGGCATGGCCGCATTTGTCCCGGTTCCGCTCCTCGACATAGATGCGCAGATCGACGGTTCGGCCGGAGCGGGTGGTGAAGCTGTCGCCTAGGTGCACCAGGTTGCCGGCGACCAGGGCAAAGAGGTAGCAGGGTTTGGGAAAGGGGTCGTGCCAGGTGGCAAAGTGGCGGCCGTCGCCCAGATCGCCGGAATTGACCAGGTTGCCGTTGGCGAGCAGAACGGGACAGGTGGTCTGGTCGCCGATTACTGTGGCGGTGAACACGCTCATCACGTCGGGACGGTCGGGAAAACAGGTGATGGTGCGGAATCCCTCGGCCTCGCACTGGGTGCAGTAGTTGCCGGAGGACAGGTACAGGCCCTCCAGGGCGGTGTTGCCGGCCGGGTTGATCAGGGTTTCGATGCTTACCGTGAACGGACGGCTGGGTGGATCGGGAATGGTCAACAGGTCGTTGGTAAAGCTGTATTGGTCGCCGGTGAGCGCCGCGCCGTCCAAATCCACCCCCACCAGCGAAAGCCGCTTGCCGTTGAGCACCAGCGGCTTGCCGGTCTCGCCGTTGGCCCGGCAGGACAAGGCGGCTAGGACGCGGGTGGCGTGAAGATCGAGTTCCACCCGAAGATCTATGCTATCTACCAGGTAGGCGGGTGGGGTGTAATCTTTGAGAAATATTTCCTTTTTGACTGTCACCGTGCAATCTCCTGCAAAAAGCGAAACGGAACCGTCGCGGCTCTGCGGCAAAACGATGCTTGCGGCTGCCGAGCAACGCTGTTGTTTACGGATTTCCGGGTGGGGCTGATTATGGTATGGTGGGCCGCAGAAGCCGCCGGGCCAGTGACAATCGGCCAGGCGCATCCCCGACCGCCACCATGGATCGTGCAAGGCTAGCGTAAAGACCCGATGAAAGCAAGGAGAAGGCGCGCAATCAAGCGGCAGCACCGTTGGCCCCGTTGCCCCCCGTGCAACCGATGGCCGGCAGGTCGGTTCGTGGGACGGGAGGCGTGCGGCCGTGGTTGAACAGGCCGATGTGCTGGTGATCGGCGGCGGTCCCGGCGGCTTGGCCTGCGCCACCTTGCTGGCGCAGAAAGGCGCCAAGGTGATCCTGGCCGAGCGTAAGCCGGTGATCGGACCCAAAGTGTGCGCCGGCGGCCTGACCTGGCACGGCTTGCTGCGGCATGTGCCGGATTCGCTGATCGAGCGGTCCTTTGCCGAGCAGGATATCCGGACCCCCTGGCAATGGGTGGTGGTGGCCGAACCGAACCCGATCGTGGCCACGGTCGACAGGCTCGCGCTTGGCCAGTGGATGGCCGAACAGGCTCTGGCCGCTGGGGTCACGGTGATGACCGGCACCAGGGTCATGGACTTGGAGACGCATCGAGCCGTTCTGGCGACAACCAGTGGCCGCCTGTCTGCCGTTGAATTCCAGCATCTGGTGGGCGCGGACGGAGCCACCAGTCTGGTGCGCCGCTTTCTCGGGTTGCCGGTGACGGCCATGGGCCTCGGCCTCAACTGTATCCACCCCGGCGCCCACGACCGGATGGAATGGCACCTTGATCCCAGCCGGTTCGGGGCTGGTTACGGCTGGATCTTTCCCCATCGGGAAACCCTGTCAATTGGCGCCTATGGCGACAACCGCCTGTTTTCAGGCCGTAAACTCAAAAAGCGGCTCGTGCGGTGGGCGGAGGACCAGGGGTTTCGGCTCAATCCTCAAACCATCCGCGCTGGTCTGGTCAATTACGACTACCGGGGCGTTTGCTTTAGCCGGGGCTGGCTGATCGGGGATGCGGCCGGGCTGGCCTCGGGTCTCACTGGCGAAGGCATTTACCCCGCCCTGGTCTCTGGTCAGGCCGTGGCCCGCATGATTCTTACGCCCGGTTTTCACGATCAAAATCTGGCCCAGCTTGAAATCCGCCACCAACGGCATCGCCGGATGACGGCCCTGGCAATCGCCAATCCCCGGCTGTGCCGACTGCTGCTGGAAACCATGGCGCTGCTGCTGCGCACAAAAATCATTGATTTTCACCTACTGGAAATGGCAGACTAGAACCTTGCCCATTTTTCCACATCCATTCGCCCAACGTGCCCTATGACCAACAACCAAAAAAAACTGCTCGCCAACGGCCTGTTCATCGCGGGCGGCATTGCCATTCTGGGCCTGTTGCTCGATGCGCCTTCCGAAACCACCAGGCCGCTGCCCCATGACCAGAATCACGAGCGCTTCATGACCATGGACAAAAAAGAGGCGGAACGGTTTTGCGAGGAATGCCATGCCCCCGACAAACAGATGCCGCTTCCCGCCACTCATCCGCCACCCAACCGCTGCCTCTTCTGCCATAAACGAAAATGAACGAGAAAGTCTCCACCATCCAAGACGTTTACTATGTGTCCGGCTCCACCGCCATCCTTGCCGAGGACATGGGCAAGGCCCTGTTGTCCCAGTTTCAGGGCATCCGCTTCCGCGAAGAAAAAATTCCCTTCGTCCACACTCCGAACGACGCCCGTGAGGCCCTGGCCCATATTCTTCAGCAGTCCAACGGCGGACACCCGTTGGTTTTCTGCACCATCATGGACCAAAAAACACGGGATGTGTTCAACTGTCCGGAGGTGAAATTCTTCGACATCTTTCTCAACACCCTGGAACTGCTCGAAAAGGCGCTCAACACCGAGGCCCTGCGCGAACCCGGCCATTCCCGTCATTTCACCATCTCAAAGATGAACAAGCGGGTTGATGCCATCCATTTTTCCCTGGAACACGACGATGGCACCAAACCGGCGGAATACGACGAGGCCGAAATTATCCTGATCGGGGTGTCCCGCTCGGGCAAGACGCCGGTCTCCATCTACCTGGCCACCCACATGGAGCTCAAGTCCGCCAACTTCCCCCTGACCTCCGACCACCTCGACCAGCACGAACTGCCCAAGGAGATCGTCCGCAACCGCAAGAAGGTGATCGGCCTGACCTGTTCGCCGGGCTATCTGCACAATATCAGGGAAAAACGCTACGCCGACTCCACTTATGCGAGCCTGGCCAACTGCACCAAGGAGCTGCAGCAGGCCAAGCAACTCTACATGCGCCACAATATCAAGGTGCTCAATGTCGAGGGCCGCTCCATTGAGGAGATCGCAGTCCAGGCGATCCAGGCCATCGGGATTTCCCGTAAGAGCAGCCGGCCGCGCATCTAGAAATGAGGTCCGGGAAAATGGCGATCAATCAGGGTGAAATGAGCAAAGATCAAACGGAAAGATGAAGAAAAACAGGTGCGGGTTCTGACGAACTCCGCGACCACCAGGAGGAATGTCGCATGGATGGCCTCTTTCAACCTCTCGCCCTTGGCTCCTTGGTCCTGCCCAACCGCATCTGCATGGCGCCGCTCACCCGCTGCCGGGCGGACCGCGATCATGTGCCCACCCCGCTGATGGCCGAGCACTACGCCCAACGGGCCACGGCTGGGTTGATCATTGCCGAGGCCACCATGGTGCAGGAGGGGCATTCGGCCTTTCAGACTGAGCCGGGCATCTACAATGCGTCCCAGATCGAGGGTTGGCAACGGGTGACCGATGCGGTCCATGCCAAGGGCGGCCGCATCTTCCTCCAGATCTGGCACGGAGGCCGAGCCTGCCACCCCCTGATCAACCACGGCATAGAACCGGTGTCGGCCAGCGCCCTGGCTATCACCAACGACATCACCCACACCCCCCAGGGCAAGGCCAACTACGTGTTGCCGCGCGCCCTGCGCGACGACGAGCTGCCCGCCATCGTTGCCGCCTTCGGGCAGGCGGCGGCCAATGCCAGGGCCGCTGGGTTTGACGGCGTCGAAATCCACGGCGCCAACGGTTATCTCATCGACCAATTCCTGCGCGACGGCTGCAACCGCCGCACCGGCCTCTATGGCGGCGCCGTCGATCACCGGGCCCGTTTGCTGCTGGAGGTGCTGGACGCGGTCTGCGCCGAGTGGGACAGTCAGCGGGTGGGCCTGCGGCTGTCGCCCATCTCCAGCTTCAACTCCATGGGCGACAGCGACCCGATCGGGCTGGCCTGCTGGCTGGCCAAGCGGCTTTCGGCCTGCAATTTGGCCTATGTTCACCTGATCCGCGGCGATGTATTGGGCGAGGTGCAGGACGATGCGCTTACACCGTTCAGGCGGCTGTACAAGGGTACCCTGATCGCCAACCTGCGCTATACCCCAGCTGAGGCTGCGGCTGCCATCAAGGCCGGCCAGATCGACGCCGTGGCCTTCGGCACCGCCTATGTCGCCAACCCTGACTTGGCCGAGCGGATCAGGGCCAATGCCCCGCTCAACGCCCCGAACCCAGCCACCTTCTATAAGCCGGGCCCGGCCGGATACACCGATTACCCGTTAATGGCCATCACCTGAGATGGCGAACCAGGATCCTGGCATGGACTCTGGCTCTGCTGGTCATTGGCCTGTTGGTGGTTCTGCCCCGGCTGTTTACCTGAAAATCCTGCGTAACCTTCGACAACCTTGGGCCAATGATATCTTTTCCTTGTGCCGGTGGAAGTATACACAAGGTTAACACGCTGTATTCTCAATAATAATTGAACAAATATTTTTGCATTATCAACAGGAAACGGTATGAACACTCAACGAAGAGATTTCAATGCCCTTGCCGCTGCCTGGGATGAAAAACCGCGGCGGGCGTTGCTGGCCCAAGAGGTGGCCGAGACCCTTGTCCGCCACCTGGGCATCACCAATGCGATGAATGTGCTGGATTTCGGCTGCGGCACCGGACTGCTGACCCTACAGCTGCAACCCCTGGTCCGCACCGTTGTCGGCGCCGACAGTTCACGCGGCATGCTCGATGTGCTCAACGCCAAGATCGCGGCCGCCGGATGGGACAACGTCTGCTCCATGAACCTTGATCTGGAGCAGGGCGACACCTTGAAGGGCAGATACCATCGCATTGTCAGCAGCATGACCCTGCACCATGTCCGTGAACTTGAGCCGCTGTTCGCCCAATTCCACAGGGCGCTGCTCCCCGGCGGCATGGTAGGGCTGGCTGATCTCGACCTGGAGGGCGGCTTGTTCCACGAAGATGACACCGGCGTCTTCCATTTCGGCTTCGACCGGGCCGCGCTGGGCCGCCTGCTTGAGGCCACCGGATTTACCGTGGTGCGCGACCTGACCGCCACCGAGATCGTCAAGCAGGCGAGTGACGGCGCTCTCCGGCGTTTTTCCGTCTTTCTGATTGTCGCCAGGAAATAATTTCCCATCCTTCTTTTATATCTTGGGTGGCCGGATGACCCGCTCGAATTCCGGCCGCCACGCCCCTTCCTGATGGTTGAAGGTTCTGACCACCACCTTATCCGGATAGAGCAGCAGCGAATTGGTCCAGATGGTTTCGTGTTTCATGTCGGTGTTGTGGATGTTAGTGACGCGGCCGTCATAGAGGTTGATCGGCGAGGCGTAGCTGGCCTCGGTGGGGGGAGTGTGGGTGTGGCCGGAAACCCATAGGAAGACTTGGGGGTTGGCGGCCAACAGATCATGGATGGCCTCCTCCGGCTGGGCTACCGACTGGGGCTGGTTGATGTATCGCTTGAAGGGATATTGGGTTCCCTTGAGTGGGCCGTGAAAAACAATGATGGTGGGTGTGCGGGGGGCGCGGGCCAGTTCGGTCCGCAACCAGTCGAGCTGCGGGTTGCTGATCCCGGCCAAGTAGCGCTCATGGTCGGCGGAGACAAACAAAAAAAGGTAGCCGCCCACCATCCGGCTGAAGGACAAGGCGGGCAAGTTGAAGGTTTGGCGGAAGCGGGCCAACTTGTCGGCCCGCTCCTCTGGCGATGCCGGATAGAAACCGCCCGCGTCCGGCTGGGCCGGGGTGGCGTAGATGTAGTCGTGGTTGCCGGTGACCAGGGCCAAGGGGTGGTTCAGGCGGTTAAAAAACGAGCGCGCTGCCGCATATTCGGCCGGCGTGCCGTATAGATCGCAAATATCGCCCACTGCCACCACCAGGTCAACATCACGCCAGCCGTTGATCGTGCGGCGGACCCGCTCTTTTTCGGCCAGATGCCGGCCGGGCAGGTGCGGGTCGCCCAAGATGACGACATGGCGGTATTCCCTTGACGCTGATGACGGACAGGAAGAGGAGGCGCCAACAACCAGGGCGAGCAGAGCCACGATTGTCAGGACCATGGCCACGCACCGGTTCCGGCCAGGACCCGGCACACCGGCGGTTTGTGGATGGAAAACAGTATTCATTTTTGACAGTTACCCGGTGATTCATATACAATGATGTTGCCATGGAACCACCCCTTGCCATGGCATGACGCGATATTTACGAGATATTTCGGACAATCACTCAACCTCGGTGGGGCATGGCGCAAAGACAACAGCCGGTCAAGGCGACGGCGGATCTAAAGAAAAACAGGCTGTACATGTCGATAGCGGGCAATATCAATGCAAAAATGCTGCAAAAACTCTACACCGACATCCGCTTCTGCGTCGTGGACCTGAAAGAGGGTTTCGAGATGGTGAGCGATGTCTCACAGTGCAATATCCTGTATGTCACCGGGATGCCCATCTACAAGAAAATCATCGATTTTCTGATCGACAATCATGTCGGCTCCATCGTCCAGATCATCAACGACGATAACATCAGTTACAAGCAACTCGCCAACTTTTTCCGGATCATCAGCGACGACAACCTCAATTACAAGCAACTCCCCAACCGCACCCTGTACGCCCACACCCTGGAAGAAGCGGAACAAAAGCTTGAGGAATTGGCCGGGCGGGACAGCGCCGGCGAAGCCGCCAGCCCCCCCCTTGAATCGCCGCAATGACGGCTGAAAGCCCGATACGCCCGATGGACGCCGAACGAACAGCTAGTTGGCACGATTTGCCCTAGCGCCGCCCGGCAAGCAATTGTCGCACCTTTTCTTCGCACCTTTTTCCCTTGCACGGCCCGTCGCCGATTCCGGTTGCCGCCGCAACCTCGGCAAAGGTGGCGGCGCCGTTGTCGATGGCCTCGATCAGCCGCATCAACTTGACACCCTTGCAGATACAGCCGGCCTTGAGGCCGGCCATGGTCCGTTTATCCGGCCGCATGGCCGTTCTCCCCACGTAACTGGTCGTGGATCTGTCGGGCCAGTTCCGGTCCGATGCCGGTAATGGCAGCCAGTTCCTCGACCGTGGCCCCGGCAATGCGTTTGAAGCTGCCTAGGGCCTTAAGCAGAATCCGCTTTCGTTTTGGACCGATCCCTTCGATGGTGTCGAGGCGGGAGTGGAGCTGCGCCTTGCTCCGTAGCCTGCGGTGCAAGGTGATTCCGAAGCGGTGGGCCTCGTCGCGGATGCGCATCAGGTAGAGCAGGGCAGGGGAGTGCGCCGGCAGCAGAACCGGATTTTTGCGGCCTGGGCGAAAGAGTTTTTCCCCTTCATCGGCCTTTTCCTTGGCAATGGCTACCAGGTCGATATTTTTACGGCACTCGAAACGGGCCAGCACAACCATTGCCACATGCAACTGTCCCTTGCCGCCATCGAGCAGCAGCAGATCAGGCAGATTGTCATCCTGCACGCCCTTGTCGATCCGCCGCCCCAGCACCTCGCGCATCATGGCGTAATCGTCGGGGGTGTCCTGCGATTTGATCCGGTAGTGCCGGTACAGGCTGGCGGCCTTCTCCCCCTGAACGAAACAGACCAGGGAGCCGACCGCCTGCTTACCCTGAAGATTGGAGATGTCGAGACATTCGATCCGCTCCGGCCGGTTGTTCAGCCGCAGTTTGGCCTGGAGGGAGGCAGCCAGCGTTTCCCAGGAAAGCTCTTTTTTAGCCCGCTCCTCAAGAACCTGGGCGGCATTGGCCGCAGCCATCCGCATTAGTTGCATCCGCTTGCCCCGCTGCGGTGATGCGATTGACACCGGCCCGTCGCGCAACTCGGCCAGCCGCTCCGCAACCAGATCCTGATCTTGGAAGGCAAAGGGCAACAGCAGCTCCTGCGGCGGCTGGCGCTCGGAGGAATAGTACTGCAGGATCGTCTGAGCCAGCAGGCTGTCGTCTTCGCCAAGCGGATCGGCAAGAAAAAAGGATTGAGCCCCGGTGATCATGCCGCCGCGCACGAACAACAGGGCAATGCCGACAGCGGCGTCCTGCCGGTGGATACCGAACACATCCTGGTCGAGATGGTGCTCGGCCGCCACGGCCTGATGTTCGATGGTCCGGCCCAAGGCCTGGATCTGGTCGCGTAGAAGGGCCGCCTGTTCAAAGGCAAGGTTCGCGGCGGCCCGTTCCATCTTGGCGGTTAAATCCTTGATGACCTCGTTGGTTTTGCCTTCCAAGATCAACAGCGCATCCCGCACCATGGCCTCATAGACAGCTGGTTGCACCTTGCCGACGCAAGGCGCCAGGCAGCGGCCCATCTGGTAGTTCAGGCAAGGGCGTTGCCGTTCGCGGACTGTGGCGCAGCGCCGCAGGGGAGATTGGCGATGGAGCAGTTGCAAAGTGGCGCGCATGGCCGTAGATGAGGCGTAGGGGCCGAAATAGCGGTTACCGTCACGCAGCCGCTTGCGGGTGACTGTGACCTTGGGCCATTGATCGCGGATGGTGACCTTGATCAGGGGGTAGTTCTTGTCGTCGCGGAGGATGACGTTGTAGCGCGGCTGATGCTGCTTGATCAGTGAGGCCTCGAGGATGAGCGCCTCTTTCTCAGTGGTGGTGAGGATTGTCTCCACCCGCTGGACATGGCTGAGAATGACTGCGGTCTTGGAATGGGCTGGGCCGGCGAAATGGGCGTAGTGGCTCAGCCGCTTGCGCAGGTCGCGGGCCTTGCCCACGTAGAGAACCTGCCGTTTACCGAGCATCAGATAGACACCTGGCCCGTGGCTAACAGTGGCAAGAAAGGCTGCCGAAAGAGGGGAGGCTTGTTGGTCTTGGTTGGCTTGCTCGGGGGGTGCCATTGGAGCTTCCTTGAGGGTGACTTATTCCGGTATAATCAGTCGCACCAGCCCCCCGCCTTGGGGAAGGTTTTCGAGGCTGACCCGCCCGCCATGCATGATCGCCATTTGACGGACGAAGTTAAAGCCCAGCCCCGTGCTTTTTGGGCTGGTTGAAGACCGAGGCAAAGAAAAAATTGTCGAAAATTTTTTCGCTGGCGCAATCGGGGACACATGGCCCTTGATCGGCGATTTCCAACTCAATTTCAGCGACTTGCAAGATAGTTTGTCGAAAGGTGCAGATGGTGATGCTCCCGCTTCCACCAGGCAAAAAACTTTTCTGTCTGCCAGCGCAGCTTGTAGATTTGAGATGGTATGGACGCCTCCCTTCCCCCGAGGAAGGAACGAACCACAAGGGACCGGCGGCCTCCGACGAGCAAGATAATGGCCCATTCTCGGCCGCCGGTTTCACTCCGATGCGGCCAGGGGA
>Ga0123354_10006093_pt1 | contig 17804 bp, 17 predicted proteins | sample TergutLab28metaG_2_FD_97872 | JGI IMG/M metagenome (GOLD analysis project Ga0123354, IMG submission 97872) | Labiotermes labralis P4 segment gut microbial communities from Petit-Saut dam, French Guiana - Lab288 P4 | ecosystem: Host-associated > Arthropoda: Insects > Digestive system > Gut ...
AATATAGGGAGCCATCGCGGGATTCCACTTTCTTTTTAAGTGTCCGAAATGCGAACCGGCTTCCAATAATTGTTCAAATGTTACTCTTGACATTGTTAATTTTTATTTGTTTACATTCTTTTACTAACTCAACCTCCGGGTAGTTATTCGACAATCGACTTGCGGAATAAGTCCCAATCGGTTTAGATACTAAACTTTTTTTATTTATGAATTATGAATTATGAATTTACTTCTTTCGAATCATCCTTTATAATTGATAATTCATAATTTGTATTACCGTTTTGAAAATTGAAAACGTTTTCTTGCTTTGGGTCTTCCCGGTTTTTTCCGTTCCACTTCGCGCGGGTCGCGTGTCATAAAACCTTCCGCACGTAAAGCCGGTTTGTCTTCAGGTTTGATTTTCACCAAGGCGCGGGCAATCCCTAAACGCGCTGCTTCCGATTGACCCTTATAGCCTCCTCCCTGCAAGTTGATCGTGATGTCGTATATTCCGAGAACGCCTAATTTATTCAGCGGTTGTTTCACTACATACTGCAACAGAGATGAAGGAAAATAAGTTTCAAGTTCGCGTTTGTTGATTACTATATTACCCGATCCTTCTTTTACATATACGCGCGCAATTGCCGCTTTACGTCTTCCTAATGCATTTACTACTTCCATTGTAATTATCTAAGCAAATTAATATCAATAAATCGAGGTTGTTGCGCTTCGTGTTTATGTTCGGTGCCATCATACACATGCAAATTGGATAGAATTTGATCGCCTAAACGATTTTTGGGAAGCATCCCTTTTACGACTTTACGAAACAAGCGATCGCGACCTTTGTTGAATAGTTTTTCCGGCGTAGTTTCTCTTTGTCCTCCCGGATAGCCCGTATGAGATAGATAAATTCGATCCGTCCATTTTTTGCCGGTTAGAACCACTTTTTCGGCATTGATAATTATCACATTATCTCCGCAATCAACATGAGGAGTAAAATCAGGTTTGTATTTACCCCGAAGAAGTTTTGCAACTTTCGATGCAATACGGCCCAATGATTGACCTGTTGCATCAACGACAACCCATTCTTTATTGACGGTTGCCCTGTTTGCGGAAACAGTTTTATAACTTAACGTATCCACTGCTTTTATTTTTTTATTTGTTAATATTCATTATTTGCTTGACCCGTTTCCTTTTTGACTTGGAACACAATTGGAATAAAAAGGCTACAATCAAACACTTACATATTTGGATAATAATCGGCTTGCAAAGGTACGAACTTTCCGGCAATTGACAAAGGATTTAGAATATATATTTCATGATTATTATTTTTCCGACTCTTTATTTAAATAAACTGTGTTAAAATGGAGCAGTCAGGCTTTAATTTTACTGAATCAATCGGAAAATTTTGTAACTTTGCCATACAATTAATAAACAAATTAACAAATCATGTCTGATAAAACAGCAAATCAAACACACAAAGTGGCTGATATACAATTAGCTGACTTTGGACGAAAAGAAATTGAAATTGCCGAACACGAAATGCCGGGTTTGATGGCATTGCGTATGAAATACGGAAAAGAAAAACCTTTGACGGGAGCGCGAATTACCGGTTCTTTGCACATGACCATCCAAACAGCTGTACTGATTGAAACGCTGGTTGATTTAGGGGCTGAAGTCCGTTGGGCAAGTTGCAATATTTTTTCTACCCAGGATCATGCCGCCGCAGCCATTGCCGCAGCAGGAATCCCCGTTTTTGCTTGGAAAGGCGAATCGCTGGAAGAATATTGGTGGTGTACCGATCAAGCCTTGCGTTTCCCGAACGGAAAAGGTCCGAACTTGGTGGTGGACGACGGAGGTGATGCTACCCTGTTGATTCATTGGGGATACAAAGCCGAAAACAATCCCGAGTTTTTAAATCGGAAAGGCGGTAATCACGAAGAACAAGTGATTATTGATACCTTAAAACGAATTTTACAGGAAGATGGCAGCCGCTGGCATCATACGGTTGCCGAGCTGAAAGGAGTTTCGGAAGAAACAACAACAGGCGTTCATCGCTTGTATCAAATGTTGGAAAAAGGCGAATTACTGATTCCCGCGATTAACGTAAACGATTCGGTTACAAAATCGAAATTCGATAATTTGTATGGCTGCCGCGAATCCTTAGCCGACGGAATTAAAAGAGCAACCGATGTGATGATTGCCGGAAAGGTGGTGGTCGTGCTCGGATACGGCGATGTGGGAAAAGGTTGCGCCAAATCCATGAAATCCTACGGTGCTCGCGTTTTGGTTACGGAAATCGACCCGATTTGCGCTTTGCAGGCGGCAATGGAAGGTTTTGAAGTGACCACTATGAATAAAGCCGTCAAAGAAGGAAACATTTTTGTTACCACAACCGGAAACAAGGATGTAATCACCATAAACCATTTGGTACAAATGAAAGATCAAGCGATTGTTTGCAATATCGGCCATTTCGATAACGAAATACAAGTCGATAATTTGCTGCATTATCCCGGAATCAAACATACCAATATCAAGCCGCAAGTAGATAAATATACTTTTCCTGCGGGAAATTCCATCTTCTTGTTAGCCGAAGGGCGATTGGTGAATCTGGGATGTGCAACCGGACATCCTTCGTTTGTGATGAGCAATTCATTTACGAATCAAACTTTGGCTCAGATGGATTTGTGGAAAAACAACTACGAAATCAACGTTTACCGGTTGCCGAAACAGTTGGATGAAGAAGTCGCTCGTCTGCATTTAGCTACCATCGGCGTAGAACTAACCCTATTAACTCCCGAACAAGCGGATTATATCGGCGTTCCAATCGAAGGTCCGTATAAGCCGGAACATTACAGGTATTGATCAAAAATATGTTGTATAGAAGTAAAGCCCCTCTCCGGATTGGTCTTGCCGGCGGAGGGTCGGATGTCAGCCCTTATTCCGACAAGTATGGTGGAGCTATTTTAAATGCAACCATTTCGTTATATGCTCACGCCAATATACAGCCGCTTCCGGAAGCAATTATTGTTTTAGACAGTCTCGAGCGAGAGGAGCACCAAGAATTTCCGCTTTGCGACGAGTTGCCGATCGACGGTAAATTAGATTTGTTGAAAGGGGTTTACAACCGCATACGAAAAGATTACATGACTGAACCGAAAGGCTTCCGGCTCAGCACATACGTAGATGTGCCTGCCGGATCGGGTTTGGGAACCTCTTCGACTTTGACGGTGGCGATTATCGGGGCTTTTATCGAATGGCTCCGCTTGCCTCTCGGAAGTTACGATATTGCTCAATATGCTTATTCTATTGAACGCCGGGATTTACAGATGGCAGGGGGAAAGCAGGATCAATATGCCGCTACTTTCGGCGGTGTTAATTATATGGAATTTTACGAAAACAACAAAGTGATTGTTAATCCGTTGCGGATTGATAAACCCTATCTGCACGAATTGGAAAACAATTTATTGCTGTTTTTCACCCAAACCACTCATGTCTCTTCCGACATAATTAAAGAGCAACAGCAAAATGTGATGAATAATCAAACGAGTTCCGTGGAAGCCATGCACAAAATCAAAGCGCAGGCAGTGGAAATGAAAGAAGCCTTATTAACCGGTAAAATCAATCGAATCGGGGAAATCTTTGACGAAGGTTTTATCTATAAAAAACAAATGGCAAGGAATATTTCCAATGAATTATTAGATAAGATTTACGAAGAAGCCATGCAGGCAGGCGCTACCGGCGGAAGAATTTCAGGAGCGGGCGGCGGCGGATTCATGCTTTTTTACTGCCCCGACAATAAAAAATTCCAAGTGATGAAAACCCTTGAAAGTCAAACCGGCAGATTCTATCCCTATCATTTTGTAAAAGACGGCCTTTTTACGTGGAAAATATAAACAGATAATAGTATGATCAAACAACGTATCCTATCGTCCATTGAAGTCAAACAAGCCATTACCCGAGATATCGACTTGCTGAGCCGCATTGAACAGACGGTGAAAATGATTACGGCTTGTTTTAAGAACGGAAATAAAGTGTTTTTTTGCGGAAACGGAGGGAGTGCTGCCGATGCACAACATTTGGCTGCCGAATTTTCGGGTAAATTTTATATTGACCGAGGCGTATTGCCTGCCGAAGCGCTTCATTGTAATACCTCTTATTTAACGGCAGTTACTAACGATTATTCTTTTGATATTATTTATTCCAGGTTGATTGCCGGTATGGCAAAAAAGGGCGATATTCTTGTCGGTTTGTCCACTTCCGGAAATTCAAAAAACGTAGTTCAAGCCTTCGAAAAAGCACGGGAAATGGGAATATTTACCATCGGCTTTACAGGCGAAACCGGCGGCTTGATGAAAAATCTTTCAGATATTTTACTGAATGTTCCTTCCAACGATACGCCTCGAATTCAGGAAAGTCATATCCTGATCGGACATATTATTTGCGAATTTGTTGAGCTCGCCATTTTTGGTTGACGATGGAAGCAATTGTTTTGGCAGGAGGAATGGGTACACGCTTACAATCGGTTGTGGCTGACGTTCCCAAATGTATGGCGCCGGTTGCCGGAAAGCCCTTCCTCTATTATTTATTAACTACACTGGAATCCGCCCGATTCAAGCGCGTTATCCTTGCTTTGGGATATAAGCGTGAAATCATCGAAACTTGGATTGCCGGCTACGAAACCTCTTTGCTTATTTCGTCGATAACGGAAGACAGCCCTTTGGGAACCGGCGGAGCCGTTAAACAGGCTCTGTCAAAAGCGACGCAATCCTCTGTTTTCGTTTTCAATGGCGATTCGTATCTGGGACTCGACTATCAAGCGCTTTTGAAATGCCATATTGATAAAAAAGCATTGGCGACCATTGCTTTAAAACAAATGTACCGTTTCGAACGTTATGGTCGGGTGGAAATCGACGACTATGCGCGAATCGTCCGCTTCGGAGAAAAACAATATTGTGAAGCGGGATTGATTAATGGAGGAGTTTATGTGTTAAATCGAAACGCATTGGAAATATTTCCCGATAAATTCTCTTTGGAAAAAGACTTTTTCGAACAGAAAGCATGTACGGGGAAATTGATCGGATTTCCAACAGACGGTTATTTTATCGACATTGGAATTCCCGAAGATTATTTGCGCGCGCAAGAAGATTTTGCTTGCGGAATACCTGAATACAACTTTTAACGAATAAATGAAACACAAATGAAGATTGCTTATTTATCAACCTTTTATCCGTTCCGTGGCGGAATAGCTCAATTTAATGCCAATTTGTACAAGGAGTTGCAAAAAGAACATGATGTGACTCCGTTTACGTTCAAAAGGCAATATCCCGGATTCCTTTTTCCGGGAAAAACACAGTATGTTACTGTAAAAGACCGCGCTATTCCGGTCAATAGTGTTTCCGTTTTAGATACGGCAAATTTTTTTGGTTACCAAAAGAGCGCCCGACAAATTGCCAAATCCAAACCGGATGTACTGATTATGAAATATTGGATGACCTATTTTGCTCCTTCCTTGGGAGCGGTCGCCAAATACTTAAGGACGCGGAATTGCAAAGTGGTCACGATTCTTGATAATGTGATTCCGCACGAACAGCATTTTTATGATAAATTTCTGACAAAATCGTTCTTGAAACAAAATTCGGGTTTTGTGGTGATGAGCGAATCGGTTCGGGATGATCTTTTAACATTGCAACCGAATGCTCGTTTCATTTTACAACCGCATCCGTTGTATAATCATTTCGGAGAAAAGGCGAATAAGCAAATTGCCGAAGGACTGTTGGAGCTTGATCCCGAAAAGAAAACCCTTCTTTTTTTCGGATTAATCCGTGATTATAAAGGCTTGGATTTATTAATTGAAGCCATGTCGCTGTTAGACGATTCGTATCAATTGGTTATTGCCGGTGAATCCTACGGTGATTTCGGTAAATACCGGCAAGCCATCGACAATTCGCCGGCTCATTCAAGAATTAAAGTGTTGAATCGATACATTGCCGACAACGAAGTTCAGTTATTGTTTGCGGCAGCTGATTTGTTGGTAACGCCTTATCGCTCGGCTACACAGAGCGGTGTAATTCCCGTTGCCTATCATTTCGATGTCCCTGTATTAGCCACCGATGTCGGCGGATTAAAGGAAAGCATTGAACGGGCGGGAACCGGTTTCGTTTGTCTTCCGACCGCCGAAAGTTTGTCGGAGAGCGTTCAAGAATTTTTCCGCTCGGACAGGGAAGTTTTTATTGCGAACATCCAAAAAGAAAAAGAAGCGCTCTCTTGGACAACATTCGCTCATGCTTTAACCGAATTTATCGGAACACTTTGACCGGTGAAACCGGGTGTTATGAAACACGTCTTTGATCAGGTAATTCGCATAATCGATCACTTGAAAAAGCGACCGCGATAACATAAACCGGTTATTGCGGTCGCTTTTTCAAGGACTGTTCTATCCTTATTTCAGCAATAAGCCCTCAGCCACAACGTCGGCTTTCGCTTTTCCCTGTAATTCCTCGACAATCGCTAATCCGAATTGGAAAGCAAACCCGGGTCCTCGTCCGGTGATAATATTTCCGTCTTTGACAACCGGACTATTCACGTATGTAGCGCCTTTCAATGTCGATTCAAAACCCGGATAAGCCGTCGCTTTCTTTCCTTGCAACAGATCTAATCCGCCTAAAACCAAAGGAGCTGCGCAGATGGCGGCAACTTTTTTACCGTCTGCCGCATATTGTTTCAGAATGCTTTTAGCACCGGGATGCGCATTTAAATTCGAAGCGCCCGGCATTCCTCCCGGTAATATCAACATATCTCCCAATGAAAAATCCGCTTTATCAAAAAGCACATCGGCTTTAACGACAATTCCATGTGCTCCGACCACAAGCATATTCCCCGTGATGGAAACGGAAGTTACATCTATTTCGCCGCGAAGCAAGACGTCTATGGTGGCAACAGCTTCGGTTTCTTCAAAACCTGCAGCTAAAAGAATAAATACTTTCTTCATAATGTCTATATTTTAGCAGTTAAAAATTATTTTAGTGAATATCGGTAAGTAATCGTTCCGGATTGATTATTATTCCCGGTGATACCATTGAATTTAGCCATTCGGGCAGCTTGCAGTGCCGAATTGCGTAATTTAGCGTTATCGATATTGGTGCCTCTTCCTATTTCGGCAAAAATAACATTTCCGATCGGATTAACCGTGATGTTGACGACAATACGGCCTTCTTCCAAAACGGAATAAGCCGGACGAGGCAATCCTCCGGAGCCTATGGTGCGTCCACCGAGACTAAACTCGCCATACCCGTTTCCCGACGATGATTTAGAGGAAGCCCCTGCAACGGTTTGCGGATTTCCTTGAATGTTGCCGATGGAAGCGGTTGCAGTTCCGGTTCCTTCGCGCTGATTTTGAGCGGTCGTTCCGGAACCGAAAGCGCCGGATACTTGTTGATTGATGGCATCGCGTTTTCGCTGATCTTCTTTCTCCTTAGCTTGTTGTGCACGCTGTTCGGCTTCTAAACGATTCTTTTCTTCTTGTATTTTTTGGTCAGCTGCAATTGCTGCAGTCTTTTCTTTGTTTTGTGTTATCGGAGGAGTGGTGTTTGCTTGAGCTACGGAAGGCGCTTTCGCTTTCGGAGCGGGTTGTTGAACCGCTTTCGGTTTCAAAGCAGCCTGTTGAACCGGTTTCGGCTTCGGAGCCGGTTGTTGAACCTGTTTCGGCTTCGGAGCCGGTTGCTCAACCGGTTTAGGCTTCGGAGCGGGTTCTTGGACAGGTTCCGGTTTTTTGACCTCCGGTTTAGGTTCCTCGCGAGGTGTGAAAGTGCCTGAAGTCAAATCTACAACTCCAAAATAAACCGGAACGATCTCTTCTTTGGGCTTCTTGACCGGACTTTCTAAAACAGTCAGGTAAAGGTAAAGAAAAATCAACAAGCAGAACATACTTGACCCTGTGAATCCGTATATTTCTTCTTTTGTCACTTTCATTTGGGACGTGTAACCAATGTCATTTTGAAATTATTCTGATTAGCAATATCCAAAATCTTTATTACTTCTTTATAAGGAATCGATTCGTCGGCATATAAGGCTACATAAATATCCGGTTCCCGAGCATAACACGCCTTCAAAAAAGGCGTAATTTCTTCAAACGACACCCGTTTTTCCTCCTCCTTTCCATAAGCTACGAAATAATGCAAATCGGCGGTGATTGTCACTCGCGTAAGCGGTTTAATCGTTTCCTCGTTGGAACTTTGAGGTAAATGGACTTTAATGGAATTTGGCGTTGCATAGGTCGAAGCAAGCATGAAGAAAATCAGCAACAAGAATATCATATCTGTCATCGATGACATACTGAATTCAACCGAAGAGTTGTACTTCCTTTTAAGCGACATAACACATAATCAATTACTTTGTCGGTTCATTTAACAAATCTAAAAATTCCATCGAACGCGCTTCCATTGTATTCATCACTTTGGTAACCCGATAAACCAAGTAATTGTAAGCGAGTAAAGCTATAATCCCTGCGATCAGACCTGCTACCGTTGTCACCAATGCTTCGTAAATGCCGGAAGAAAGTGTTGTGATGTCCACGTTGGTACCCGCGCTTGCCATACTGAAAAAAGCGCGAACCATACCGGTTACCGTTCCGAGAAATCCGATCATCGGAGCAATCGCCGCTGCAGTCGCTACCCACGTAAATCCCTTTTCCAATTTAGCAACCTCTATATTTCCCACATTTTCGATGGCAACCAAAATATCATTCATCGGACGTCCCAAGCGAGAAATGCCTTTTGCAATCATTCGTGAAATTGGCGTATTCGTCATTTGACACAAATTGATTGCCGACCCGATTTTCCCTTCATGGATGTAATCCTTGATGCGATTCATAAATGTAGGGTCTTCTTTGTCGATTTTCTTAAAAACAAAAATACGTTCAATAAGAACGGCTACTGCGATAAAAAGGAAAAAGGCGATAGGAATCATAAGCAATCCTCCTTTAAGCGTTAAATCCCATATATTCATCGACTTGACTGCTTCCGGAACCGGAGCTTCCATCACTCGCGTGATTACGCTCTCCGTTCCATTTTGAATAAATAATAATACATTCATAATAAATGATAAATTCTACTATGGTTAAGAATATTTACGAATAAATAATTAAATTTGCATGCCGGTTGTTAATGTAAATTCCGGTACAAAAGTAGTGGATTTAATTAAATTGTAATAAGATATTTAGTAAAGAATTCTTAAATTAATAATATTTTCGTGTTAAAAAGTTGAAAAATTTTATATTTGTGTTATGAAGATAGGCCTGTTTGGTGATGATTTTCATGTAGGAAAACGAAAAAGCATTCAAAAACTTTTCGATAAATTGAAATTGTTGCATGCCGAGATTTATATGGAACGGCATCCGTATAATTATTTGACAAAACAATTCGTTAATGCTCCCGACGATATTGCAGGATTGATCGAATCGGAAGAAACTGCCTTGGATTTGGCAATCAGTTTGGGCGGCGACGGTACTTTTTTGAGAACGGCTGCCTGGGTCGGACGACAGAATATTCCTATTCTGGGTATCAATACGGGAAGACTCGGCTTTTTGGCTGATATTAATACGAATGATATAGAAGCAACCTTAGACGAAATTTTCCGTGGAGAATATACAATCGAAAAACGCAGTGTGCTTGAATTGGAGAGCAATCCGCCTTTTCGCGGAACCTATAATTATGCCCTGAACGAAATAGCTGTTCTCAAAAGGGATACCTCTTCTATGATAACTATTAATACATCACTGAATGAGGAGTTTTTAACGAATTACCTCGGAGATGGTTTATTAATAGCCACACCGACCGGTTCAACGGCTTATTCGATGAGCGTCAACGGACCGATAATCATTCCTCAAGCGAATAATTTCGTGTTAAGTCCGGTAGCGCCGCATTCACTGACTGTTCGTCCTTTGGTGATTCCCGAAGATTTTTGCATCCGTTTGAAAGTAGAAACCCGAAACAACAATTTTCTGGCTGCCTTAGACGGTCGTTCGGAAATCTACCCCTCCGGAAGCGAATTCGTCATCCGAAAAGCCGATTTTTCCATACAACTCGTGAAACGGTTTCCGCAAAATTTTTACGAAACCTTGAGAAAGAAATTATTATGGGGAGCTGATGCAAGGGAAGTGTAGGGCGGTAATTTTAATTTTTATTATTACTTTTGTAAACAAATAAATGCAGATGCGTTAATATAAATGAAAAAACGTATTACTAATGAAGCGATATTAATACTTGCGACAGCCTTTGTTTTGCTTGTAACCGTTTTTTTGTATTTTCAATTCATTGTTCCTTATCATATTTATTTCAAAGAACAAATCCAACTCTTTATTTTTAATTCCACCTATATCGGGTCGTACTTTTCAAAGCCCGGAGGTTTGGCTTGCTTAATCGGCGATTTTCTAACGCAATTTCTGTACTTGAAGGGTGGGGGAGCGGTTGTGATTTCTTTGTTATTGGTTTGCGAATGGTTGTTGATAGTCGGTATCCTCAATTCGTTCGGACTGAACCGGTCAGCTCCCTTGTCTGCTTTGCTTCCGATTATTGCCGAGTGGATGATTATCGCCGATATTACTTTTTCCGTTGCAATGACGGTTGCATTTGCGCTTGTTTTACTTGCAATCTATATTTATACTCGAATTGGTAATAAAACGGTTTCCGTCGGATACGGAATTGTGTTTGTTCCGATTCTCTATGTGCTGCTCGGCGGCTCCGTGCTTCTGTTTCCGATAGCTGTTCTGTTGTACGAGATTTCTTCGGGTAAAAGACGTTATTTTTATTGGCTGTTGCTTATTATTTTGCTTGCAATTATTCCTTATTTGCTTCGCCTGAAATATCTTCTTCCGCTTGACCGGGCTTATTTTTATCCCTATTGGGGAATAAAAGGGGAACCGGCTGTCGTTGCAACTGCGGTGATTCTCTTTTTTGCAAGCTTCAAAGGTATTCGCGCGCTTCGCATGACGGTTTTTTCCTTTTCGCTTTCCGTTTTATTGATTCTTATTATCGCAATCGGCGGCTTGACCGTGAGAACCAATCTTCAGCGGGAAAAAATACTGGCTATGGCAACGGAAGCCTATTTTGAAAATTGGAACGAAGTATTGGAAATTGCGAAAAAGTCAAAATTAAAAAATCCGATTGCCACGTATTATGCCAATATCGCATTATCCAAACAAAGGCAGATGGGCGATCGAATGATGGAATTTTATCAACCGTTTGTTTCGGGTCTGTTTCTTCCGGTCAATACCGAATCCAATTGGTTTGTTATCTTTTTCAGCAGCGATCTCTATTTTTATATCGGCGATATGAATATGGCTCAACATTCGGCAATGCTGGGAATGATTTTTTCTCCTTATCAACGCAGTTCGCGCTTGATTCAACGATTGGCCGAAATAAATCTTGTGGCGGGAGATACTCCGGCTGCCATGAAATACATTCGGATGCTTGACTCTTCGTGGTTTCATCGGAAAAAAGCCGCTAAGCTGAAAGAAATGGCGCTCGCAACGAATCCGGACGATTATCCTTGGTTGCAAAGCAAGCGCAGCCAAATACATACAAGCGATACTCTGCGTTCTTCACAAAATCCGCAAATATCACTCGAATTGTTGCTGAAGTCTAATCCCGACAACCGGGCGTCCTTGGATTATCTGTTGGCTTATCATTTACTGAATAAGAACATTCCTGCTTTTTTCGATGCGTATTCCGCTTATTGTAAAGGAAAAAACGATTACGTTCCTGAAGCGTATGCAGAAGCTCTGCTGATTTATTTCGCCGCTTTCAAAGCAAAGCCCGAAGAAATAGCGGAATACCGGATCAATCCCGAATTTATCAAGAATTTCTATGAATATACCCGATTGTATGAGAGATCAAACGGAAATTTGGAACTTCTTCAAGAGAAATTCCCTCATTCTTATTGGCTGTTTTATCATTTTGCAACAATAAAAACATGAATAACCTGCAATTCTTTCCATGCTTGATGGGATTTTTACTGTTCATTGCCTGTGAGAATCCGAGTAACGTTCAAGAATCGAACGATCGGGCTCCGATTTATCCGGATTATACCGATATTACGATTCCCTCGAACATTGCTCCGCTTAATTTCATACTGCGAAACCGTCCCGAACGCATGGAAGTGGTATTAACGGGAAAATCCACCCAAACTCGATTTACCGGAAAAGATGCAATTTGTTTTCCGGAGAAACGATGGAAAGAGTTTTTACAGACAGAGCAGGGAAATACGGTTTCAGTCTGCATTACTGCAAAAATACAAAGCCGTTGGATTAAATACCAATCGTTTGAATGGACAATCGCTAAAGATAAAATAGATCCGTGTTTAACTTATCGCCTGATTGAACCCGGCTATGAAGTTTGGCACAAAATCCAACTGTGTGAAAGAAACTTGGAAAATTTTTCGGTGAAAGTTTTTTCCGACAATAATTTAACGGAAGGAAGCTGTATGAATTGTCACGTTTTCGGGAATCAAAATCCGAATCTTTCCTTTTTCCATCTCCGAGGCGAAAAAGGCGGTACGGTTTTGAATCGCAACGGACGCTTGAGAAAAATCAATACGCAAGCCAATACGATCGGAATACCGGCTACCTACGGAAATCTGCATCCTTCGGGAAGATACGGTGTTTTTTCCGTTAATGTCGTGATTCCGGAATTTCACACGCTTGCTTCCAAAAAATTGGAAGTCTATGACAAAGCATCCGATCTGCTTGTCCTGGATTTCGACAGTTGTCGAATCATCCAATCGCCTTTGGTAACAGGAGATGATAAATTAGAAACATTCCCCGTTTTCTCTGCCGACGGTAATCGCATTTTTTATTGCGTTGCTTCGAAAAAGCTCTTACCGGATAGTATTAAACAACTGAAATACAGTTTGTGCAGCATCCCTTTCGATTCTCAAACCGGACAATTCGGGAATCATATCGATACCTTGCTCTGCATGGGCGAAGGCGATAAATCCGTTTCATTTCCCAAACCCTCGCCCGACGGGCGTTTTCTTTTGTATTGCATTTCGGATTACGGTACTTTTCCTATCTGGCACCGTGAAACCGACTTGCAGATGTTGAACTTGATTTCCGGAGAAATTTACGATTTACAAACGGTAAACAGTAATTATTCGGATACCTATCATTCTTGGTCTTCCAACAGCCGATGGTTTGTTTTTTCGAGCAAACGCGACGACGGTTTGTATGGAAAGCCTTATTTCTGTTATGTCGATTCAAGCGGGATAGCCCGAAAACCGTTTGTTTTGCCGCAACAAGACCCTTATTATTATGATTATACATTAAAATCTTTCAATATTCCCGAATTGGCGACCGGCGAACTCCCGTTTTCGGCTGCCGATATCGAACGACTCTATTGGAAGGAAAGCGCTGAACAATTTAAATAAACCGGTATGCTACAACTCAATCGCTCGCATTTGTTTTTTACGGTAGTTTTCGGAGTAGGGATATTCGTCTTTTTCTACGGCTTTTTCCCTCACCATTTGCACTACCGGGAACAGTTTCAACTTTTTCTGTTCACTAAATCGTATTTTCTCGAGACTTGTTCCCGTCCCGGAGGATTTGCCAACTATCTCGGCCGTTTCTTCACGCAATTCTATCTTTTTGCCGGATTGGGCGCTCTGATTGTGAGCCTTATGTTGGTGGGAATACAACAATTGATTTATGCTTTCGGGCGTCGAATCAAGGAAACTTCCGCGGGATGGTTTCTCAGCTTCCTTCCGGCTCTGTTTTATTGGTATTTGCTTTGCGATGAAAATATGCAGCATGGCGGTGTCGCAGCCTTGTTGCTTGCTTTGTTGTTCAGCCTTCTTGTAACATTCCTGAAATCAAACTTGTGGCGACGAATTTGCATGATACTGATGATTCCGGTTCTCTATTGGATTGCCGGAGGCGTCGTTGCTTTGTCGGTTGTATTGTTGCTTTGGTATGAATGGCTTAAGATAAGGCAAAATAAAATGGCGCTTTCTTTTTTTTCGTTTGCAGCCGTTTTACTCGTAATTGTTTGTCCTGTGGTTGCTAAGCATTTCATTGTTCAATATCCGATGGAGCGTTTGGCATGGGGGGCTGATTATGTACATTTTACGAGTGATTCTCCCTTCCTGATTGCTTATTTGTGGGTACTTATTGTAATTGTCACGGTATTATCCCTGTTGTATTTTCCGGAAATTAAAAATAAGTCGGTTCGACGTCTGATGTTCCCTGTGCAGACAATCGTTTTTATTTTGACGATTTATATTCTTATTTGGAAAGTAGCGTATCCCTATTATGTTCCGAGAGAGGATATTATGGCGTATGATTATTATTGCCGTATGAAACAGTGGGATAAAATCATCCAAAGAGCAAACCGGAAATCGCCAACCGTACCGATGACGGTGGCTTGTTTGAATTTGGCTCTTTACAAAACCGGACGGCTTCCGGAAAATATGTTTAATTATTTTCAGAATGGTTCCGACGGTTTACTTCCTTCGTTTCAGCGCGATTTCATGATTCCCACAGTGGCGGGTGAACCTTATTATTATCTGGGTTTTGTCAATACGGCACAGCGTTTTGCTTTTGAAGCGATGGAAGCATTACCCGATTATCAAAAAAGCGTTCGGAGTTTCAAACGCTTGGCAGAGACTAATTTGATTAACGGTCATTACAAGATAGCCGAAAAATACCTTAACTTTTTGGAAAATACGCTTTTCTATAGAAAATGGGCGAAAGAAACGCGTAGCTACCTTTACAATGAAGATAAAATTAATGCACATCCCGAATGGGGAGAAATACGCCGTTTTCAAACGCAAGTTGATTTTTTATTCAGCGGGACAGAAAAAGATATGATGTTGGCTGTGTTTTTCCAGCAACACAGAGATAACCGCATGGCTTATGAATATCTGCTGGCTTATTCATTGTTGACGAAAAATTTGCATGATTTCCCCGTGTTTTTCCGCTTAAATAAGGAATTTACTTATTCGGTTGTTCCCAAATCCTATCAAGAAGCTATGATTTACATTTGGGGATTATCACACAATGATTTGACCGATTCAGTTCCTTTTCCGGTCAGTAATTCGATAAAGCAAGCCGTTGAAGCTTATGCACGAATTTACACAAGCTCTCAATCACCGGAACCGCTTTTGAGACAACGATTTTCGAAAACATATTGGTATTATTTGCATTTCGGGAAAAACAGTAAATCCGATCAAAATACCCTTTATCAGTATTAGTAATATGAAGATACAGACATTTATAAACTATTGTGCGATTTTTTTGCTCTTTTCGGCTTGCAAAGAAACACCGGCTAATGTGGAACAGGTTAACGAAATACCGGATATTTTCCCGGATTACGTAAATGTAACTGTTCCCTCAACCATTGCTCCTTTGAATTTTACGGTTGCCGGTGAACATCAAAAACTTCAATTAACCATCGAAGGCGGCAAAACAGGTTCACTCGAACTGCAGGCTTCAAAATTCTTTGATATTCCCGATAACCGGTGGAAAAAGTTATTGGCAGACAACATAGGCGGTGAAATTCGCTTAACAGTGTCTCTTCAATCGAAGGGAAAATGGAAACAATACGCTCCTTTTTCCATCTACGTCAGTCCTTATCCAATTGATTATGGTTTGGCTTACCGTTTGATTGCTCCCGGCTATGAAATCTATAGCAAAATGGGTATCTATCAGCGTAATCTATCGAATTTCGATCAAAAAGCAATACTTGAAAATACGATTGTTCCGGGCAGTTGCATGAATTGTCATTCATTCAACCAAACCAAAACCGACAAAATGAGTTTGCACATTCGCGGATCGCATGGCGGGACGCTGATACAAGACAGTGCGCGTTTGAGAATTGTGGATACGAAAACCGATCAAACCATTAGCGCTTGCGTTTATCCCTATTGGCATCCGTCCGGGAAGTTTATTGCCTATTCGGTTAACAAAACCAAGCAAGCTTTCCATGCGACAAAAGAAAAATGGATTGAAGTGCTGGATTTAGCATCCGATATAGTCGTTTATGACTTGGAGACCAATGAATTGTTGTCTTGTGATCTGTTGACTTCCTCTAATCTGGAAACATTTCCGACTTTCTCACCCGACGGAAGAACTTTGTATTTCTCTTGTGCGGGCGAACAAAAGCTTCCCGACGATTATCAAAAAATTCGATACAATTTGTGCAGTATCGCTTTTGATCCGATTAACAAAACGTTCGGCTCAAAAATAGACACTTTGATTCGGGCAGATATTCAAGGAAAAAGCATTTCCCTCCCCAAACCTTCTTTTGACGGTAAATATATAATGTACACTCTGTTGGATTATGGTAACTTCGGAATATGGCATCAAGAAGCCGATTTATATTTACTGAATTTAGCAGACGGATCAACACGGGAACTCAAGGAAGTAAATAGTCCGTTTGCCGATAGTTATCACAATTGGAGCAGTAATTCCCGATGGTTTGTCTTCGGCAGCCGCCGTTTGGACGGATTATACACCCGCCCTTACATCGCTTCGATTGATGAAAACGGAAAAGTCGGTAAACCGTTCTTGGTACCTCAAAAAAATCCTGATTACTACAGCGAATCGCTTTTTTCCTATAACGTTCCGGAATTTATCAATGCTCCGGTTCGGTTGAACGCCGAGCAAGCCGAGAAAATGATCCTTTCAACCGAACGGGAAAAGGTGAGTTTTAAAAAATGATTGTATTCAAAAAATAATAACTTTACAGACAAAATATTAAACTCATGACAAAACATATTATTTTCTTTGCTCTTTTAGCTGCAATTTTTATTGTCGCCTGTCAAAACAATAAGTCGATCATTGCTCCGGGAGCAAAAGTCGAAAAGTTGGCAGATGGTTTTCTTTTTACCGAAGGTCCCGTTGCCGATAAGGAAGGGAATGTATATTTTACCGATCAACCCAACGATCGGATTATGAAATGGTCAATCGATGGAAAACTTTCCGTCTTCCTTGACAAAACCGGACGTGCCAACGGACTTTATTTCGATAAAGCCGGAAATTTGCTTTCTTGTTCCGATATGGAAAATGAAATTTGGAGCATCAATCCCAAGGGTGAACATACTGTTTTAGTTTCGGATTATAACGGCAAAAAATTGAACGGACCCAATGATTTGTGGGTACGTCCCGACGGCGGAATTTATTTTACCGATCCACTCTATGTGCGCGATTATTGGACGCGTGACCCGAAAAGCCAACAAGAGGGAGAATATGTCTTTTTCTTATCTCCGGATCGCAAAACCATTATTCCGGTTGCAACGGATTTGGAGAAACCCAACGGTATTATCGGCACACCCGACGGAAAGTTTCTTTATGTTGCAGACATCCAAGCAGGGAAGACATATATCTATGAAATACAAGAAGACGGATTACTCGTTAATAAAAAATTGTTTGCTGCCTTAGGTTCCGACGGAATGACCATCGACAACGAAGGAAACATTTATCTGACGGGAAACGGGCTTACCGTTTTTAATCGGAAAGGAGAAAAAATCGAACATATCGGGATTGAAGCAAATTGGACGGCAAATGTTTGTTTTGGAGGGAAAGACGGGAAAACGCTGTTTATTACGGCTTCGCAATATCTTTACGGGTTGCGGATGAATGTGAAAGGGGTCGGTCGTTGACAGTATTCATATTTTCGAATAAAAAAACCCTTCACCGGAAACGATGAAGGGTTTTTAATGATTTGGCGGCTACCTACTCTCCCACGGATGCAGTACCATCGGCGCCATCGGGCTTAACTTCTCTGTTCGGGATGGGAAGAGGTGGAACCCCGACGCTGTAACCGCCTTGAATG
>Ga0123354_10006095_pt1 | contig 17802 bp, 13 predicted proteins | sample TergutLab28metaG_2_FD_97872 | JGI IMG/M metagenome (GOLD analysis project Ga0123354, IMG submission 97872) | Labiotermes labralis P4 segment gut microbial communities from Petit-Saut dam, French Guiana - Lab288 P4 | ecosystem: Host-associated > Arthropoda: Insects > Digestive system > Gut ...
CCTCAATGTCAGCGACCAAGCTTCACACCCATACAAAACAACAGGCAAGATTATAGTTCTATATATATTAATCTTTAATTTCCTGGACAGCAACCTGGAAGACAAAAGATTCTGCACCGAATGGTAGCAAGCATTTCCTGACCTCAGTCTACTCTTTATTTCTTCCCGAATATATGTATGTTTATTTTGTCCAGAGTACATTTATTTGTTTTATATAATTCTTATAGAAAAATCTGAAATTTTCTATAAGAATTATAGAAAACAAATAAATGTACTCTGGACAAAATAAACATATATATATATACATGTATATGTGTGTGTGTTTGTGTGTGTTTTGACATTCTGAGGACCGTGCATCGTGATACATTCTTATAATAAAACCAACGAGAAGCACTAATTTCTCAAATTAATTTTTGGAATAGGACTCTACGTGTTTCGAACAGTATATCTGTTCATCATCAGGAGTCTAGCACTGTTCACACAGCAATAGGTACATGTCATGCTGACTGCTTGCTAGCAAGTAGTCAGCATGACATGTAGCTATTGCAGTAAAAGCACTTTATTAATAAACCAGTCATGGTATTCGGTGCACTGGCCGACTGTCGAAACACTTACAAGTGTCACCTCTTGAGCTAACTTCCTCCCCTCCCCCCACCAACCTTCAAAATTGTAAATCACCACGTACTTAAGCCTAGAAGCGTATCGTGATGCAAACACAGAAGTTAAAAGGACGTGGGATACATGAGATGCCATGATTCGTTTTCACCAGCAAAGTACAAGAATAGTCTGCGTCTGAGGATGTCAATTTGAAATATTTAATCTGAGGTTTTCGCGGAGACTGAATGAAATTAATACCACCCGGCCAAATATCCATGTCGGTTGTTCGTCATTTAACCGACCGACACAAATGTTGGCCTGACAGAGTTTCGCTAAATTGGAAATTTGTCCATTCCCCCCGCCACCCCACTTCCGTGCTCAATAACGTCAAACTAACGAAGTTTTCGGAGTAGGCTCTGTCTGCGTCTTCATGTTGATATGTAGCTGAAAATGTCTACTCCGCTGGAAATCTTGGTGCAGCTGCGATAAATTAAAGTAACACTCAGACTCAGTACGTACCGGGCCAGCACGACAGTAGCATCAACATACACACCGTATATGCGGCCACCACACAGACTGACTTGATGAGAATTGTAGCAACAAAATGATTTTAGACCATTTTATTGTAAATAGGACAATTTTAATATTTTAAGGACTTTTATAATATTGAGATTTCAACGACTATAATATGAGAACTTGCATGAAACCTACGTGCAACATCTTAATAATAAATTGTATTACCAACAGCTGCATTTGAAATACTTGTGTAACTTGGCAAGTTACTGGTTACAAGCTCCCTGACGATGACACGATAGTGTCGAAACATGTAGGAGGGTGATAAATTGTGAAATTATTATGCACCTGTTGGCCACAGTACAAAATAAAGTAATAGCCATGGGTGTTCATCCCCGTGCATTAAAGAACATTTTATTAGATAGTACTAACAAATGCACAAGTATTAAAATATACACTAATTCGTACAATCCATTGATATTTCGACATGTTTCGACCTTCTTCAGATCATCTTCAGGGAGACTGACATCAAACATACATATATAAAACACAGATAAATTATCAAACAGATTACAATTTTAATCTGAAGAAGATCGATATATGTCGGAGAACATCGGACTGTACATGGAAGTGTACACTTCAATACTTGTGCATTTTTAATCTTAGTAATTAACCAACTTAATGCACAAATTCTTGTTTTATAATAAGTTTATTATATGCCTCTACATGTTTCGAGCACTATGTACTCATCATCAGGAGTTCAAAAATTGTGTTATACAACATCTGGTATCATCACACCTGTAGGTGACCGTCCCGTGCACAGGACGGCCACCTACAGGTGTGATGATACCAGATGTTAATACAATTTTTAACCTCCTGATGATGAGCACATAGTGCTCGAAACATGTAGAGCATATAATAAACTTATTATAAACAAGAATTTGTGCATTAAGTTGGTTAATTACTAACATTATACTGAGATGCACGGTCAGCAAAACATCAAAACTTGTGCATTTGTTCTTATTATCTATCATATTGATTTAAAGTAACTCTACTTACAACAGTGTACAAAATGTGTGGTATCGTCTCCTTCTGAATATGGAAATATACGCCATATTAGAAACGTAAACAAAAGTATACAAAAACCTGCATGATTTGCAAAGTCAAATAAGCCGACTTAATATTGGGTCATACCTTCGTCAGATAATTCAAAACTCACTTCAAGATACGTTACTGCTTCCTGCGTTAGTGAAATTTAGTGCCCTCAGAAATAATGACTGTGTCATGTGCCCTTTATGTACTCTGGCGTGCGTCCCCTGTATTATCTGATCCAACAGTCTGGGGTGAAGCGTTACTTCAGTTCTATTATTACTGGTCTATTGCAATAGGCATTGAGCGAGGAAAGAGTTTTCAAAATATCAACCTACTTGATTTTTATAGAGACGAGGGAGAGATGCCAAATGTTATGTAGCGTGCAGTGAATTCTGGCATGCAATTGCTCAATCACCAGAGACGCCTGCCTGGCAGACATTCACGCCTCGACAAAATCCAACCACTGGGTAACGTCACTTCACAACAAAACTTGACTTCCAGCAGTTCGTTATGGCGCTAAGGGATTTTAAGTCAAGAGACGGCAATAACTTCCAGCGACAGCAAGTGAGTAAATGAAGACAAAAGGTTATACATGACTGAGCTATGCTCAATTTTAACCAAAGAAGATAGCAGAATAATGAGAGAATTCATACAGAACAGACAGCTATGCCACTGTCAACCATTTGCAGCATAAACACTCTCTTCATTCCCCCCCAGCACTAGTGGGCCTAGGTTTCCTCTATGAGGTTACGATCACACTCAGACTCACCAAACTCGGTAGGACTCCTCTGGACGAGTTATCGACCCGACAACACACAACACTCACATGAGATAGACATCCATGCCCCCGGCGGAATTCGAACCCGCAATCCCAGCAAGCGAGCGGCCGCAGACCCACGCCTTAGACTGCGCGGCCACTGGGACCGACTCCGTTTGAATTACTTATATAAAAATCGGTTCCCGCATTTTGCATCTCCAGAATAAAGACTGGCTCGTTCATGTTTTAGGGAAATAACTGTTGTTTCAAAACCGTGCGAAACAAAGCAATACGCTATGTGGGCAAGAGGTGCAGGTGGTGCGTACAGTAGTCACTGAGCCTAAAAGGTTAACTTGCCTCGTAACAAACTGCATCGTGCCATACGAAATAAATAATGTGTGTAGTGAGAATGATGAAAGTCGGGGCTTCCCACATTTGTCTATTGCGATGTTCCTCGCCAGGCACCACCGAACTCTATCAGGTTGAACAAAGCGCTTGTCGATAGCGAAGGTTATCGCGTAGTCATCACTACCGACATTCATGTGTACAGGATTGACAGATAGCTGCAGGGGACTACAGTGGAGTGCTTTGAAGACGGGGAGGGGACGTAACAGTTCTAGAGAAATGTGGGTGAAACCATGAGACTTCTTTTGGTCACCTTAGTATAACCGAACTAACAAACTCTTATCCTCAAGATTCAACACTGCTAGCTCAAAAGTCTACAGACGAAAAGGACCCTGAAGCGTTTCCATTTCAAGTTCATTTTCACACATTACTTCCGATTGAGTTTAATTTTATCGTCCCATATCCTCGGTTTTAATTACTCTTCATCTAAATATTCTTTACTGAAAATTATTATTTGTTTGTTTGTTTCTCTTCAATATTATCTACGTGTCCAAACGATCACACTTCCAGACTCTATTGCCACTTGTTTCAATTGTGATGCAATTCCGATAGGGAAACGATCTACAAGAATCACTTACGCCACGCGCAGTGACACAATTGAGTTACTGACAGACGAAAATTGCTGTTAATATTTCAAGTGTTTTACAGTTCGATACATATTTCAGTACCGTATCAGGCACAATATAATGCAATATACAAACCGATAATGTAGTACGGATAGCTGACAAAACTCGACACAGTATCCACTACTCTGTCATACAAACATTTATAAGTGGGAGGTTCAAAGCAAATACGGCCAAGGGCGATCACCAGAGATTCAGGGTCTAAACGGAAGCAAACCTTAGCACGTCATTTGCACCTAAGCGCTCGTGGGTGCATTAGGAAACGCAGCAAAACATACCACATAACATTCAATGTAATGGAAGATACTGAAACACACTACCAACCGTTCCAAGAGGTCTCACACTGCGACTTAATGTGTCTTAGGCGCTCTCTAAGCGAATCTGATGGGAAAATGAAATTGGTTGAATGTGCAGGTATGTTTCGTTGCATGTATTTAACACCGTTTACTGTAGGCGACTGCATTAATAACCCCGTATCAAGTTTCTATACACGTCCTATAATCATCGTTTTCAGGAAACTGTAAACTTTTCGATAGCATTCTTTCGAATTTTCATATTTTATAGGGCCTCATGTTGAAGCCGACGTTTCAGGATTACTATATTTCCATTTTCAGTGTTAAAAAATAGGATCAAGCTAATTTTCAGTGACTTTGTTCTCTTGGTGAGATAAACACCCAAGACGTGGACCGTCTGTGATGATGCCTGTCCACAAGGGGACTATTATTATAATTTGAACTGAGACACAATTCCTTCAAACTTTAAAGTAGAAAAATTATATTCCTCCGAAATGTGAGCATCAACTGATAAAATCACACGGCTTAAAAAGCCCAGAAAACTGCAGTTTTAAAATCCGTGCTGGGAAGAACAGAAAATTATAAAATGAGAGTCTTAAGAGTTGACCGCTCCTTTAGTGGTGTCTCCACCTTGATGTGATGGAGCGACATGTGAGTTCCACTAACCTTGAGTGCTAAGCCGACGGTGGTACTGCTGTCAGTGTCTCCCAAGCCGGGAAGATCAAGAGGGTGCGAACCGGCCGAAGAGAAATGCCTGGGAGATGGGAGCTACGACAAAAATTCCTCTCGTTCTGGAAGCAGCGTAGTCAGTAGGGACCTGAAGCACAGAGAAAATAATGCTCCAGGTTATTCATGATCGTGAAATTAGTAAAGTGCTATATTAGGAGCAAAGACTTGTAGGATGCTGACACTTCGACATCAGGGATGTATTTATAATATCTCGAAAATTTTGAAATGTGGTGCTGGTGAAGGATGGACAGGAAAATTCAGAATCGTCACCTGAAAAACTGAGTGTTATAAACAGTTAAGGAGGACAGAAACATCCTACATTTAATAAAAAGAAGAAAGGTTAACTGGCTTGGTCAGTTGTTCCGTAGAAACTGCCTTCTAAAATACGTTAATGAAACATAGATAGAAGGGACGGGAAGCAGAGGTAGAAGACGTAAGCAGCAACCTGATGACCTCAAGGCAAAGGATACTGAAAACTGTAAGACGAAGCACTATATCGCAATCTCTTGAAAACTCGTTTTGAAAGATGCTATGGAACTGTCAGAGGAAAAACTGCGAAGTGAACAGCCGATCTGACGGGTGAAATGTGAAATGAAATAGACATTATTCCACCCTGCATGGTGTGCAGTGCCTAAAAACAGACACTATTCCATCCAGCACAGTGTACAGTGTCTCAACAATGGACATTATTCCACCCAGCATCGTGTGCAGTGCCTAAAAATAGACACTGTTGTACCCAGCACCGTGTACAGTGCCTCAACAATGGACATTATTCCACCCTGCATGGTGTGCAGTGCCTAAAAACGGACACTATTCCATCCAGCACAGTGTACAGTGTCTCAACAATGGACATTATTCCACCCAGCACCGTGTACAGTGTCTAAAAAATAGACTGTTGTACCCAGCACCGTGTACAGCGCCTAAAAATAGACACTATTCCATCCAGCGCAGCGTACACAATAGACATTATTCCACCTAGCACCTTGTGCAGTGCCTAAAAATAGACACTATTCCACCGAGTACGCTGTAGAATGCCTGAAAAATAGATATGATTGCATGCAGCATGCTCCAAAAAACTCCGTGGAATTGCTAATATATAAATAAATATGGTACTTGCGACGCTTTCAAGTTCAATGACTATAAAAGTGATAAAGGACGGAACAAAGTGTTGTTTGTACGTGACTATAGCTCGTCGCAGCGCGGCATAACCACTTCCGGAACGAACAGGCGCGCGCACACTCACGCCCAAACTACCCACAGTGGCGCCTGGCACCTTATTACACTGTAATATGTTGTCTCAATCAGATTTATAGTCAGTTACACTCTAATGTGGACATGACTGTTAACAAATCCAGGAGCAATACAGCAATATCGACCAAACTTACTTGAAATAATTTATTTTTCGACAAATCAGGTACTTACAATATTTGACAGCCAAAAAGTTGCAACACGCGCTGGTAATTTAACATCATGGGTCTTATTGAGGACGCAAGACAACATATAAACTGTCCACACACACACACACACACACACACACACACACACACACACTTTGAAACATGGTCTGGCGATCTCAGTCAACTACATTGGAGTTATTTCGATAATTACATAATTTTTTTAAGACCACTTCATCCGGCAATTGCAATAGCTCAGTCAGTACATTGATTCGGCTCTCTAGCGACCAGACCGTTTTTGATACTCGTAGTCTCGGGGTTCTTTCCCCGAGGCAGCAGCCGTCAGGAGGTGAGGCTGATCACCCAACTCCTTCCCGTGACGAGACTAAGTGTGTACCTAGCACTACGTTTATTTCCCATGCACTTTCATGGCATGGTTCTCAAACACCCACAGGGACAACTTTAACTACTCATCACTTTATTCAATGGAAAACAAAGGCCAAACCTTCAGTACATGTAGGTTTTGTCTCAGGCACGCGATTTATGACCCACAGCATGTAACTGGCAGTTTACATAAAGTTCGAAAATAATCCATGTAAAATGGTAAGGGTTTTCCCTGTCCACGCCACTGAAACATAGCTGCACTTTCTTTTGATGTTTTGCTGACCGTGCATCTCAGTATAATCTTAGTAACTGACCAACTTAATGCACAAATTCTTGTTTTATAATAAGTTTATTATATTCCTCTAAATGTTCCAAGCACTATTGTGCTCATCATCAGGAGGTCAAAATTGTATTATACAGCATCTGGTACCATCACACTCTGTAGGTGGCCGCCGGTGCGCAGAGGCACCAGACAACCACCTGCAGAGTGTGGTGATACCAGATGCTGTATAATACAATTTTGACCTCCTGATGATGAGCACAATAGTGCTCGAAACGTGTAGAGGAATATAATAAACTTATTATAAAACAAGAATTTGTGCTTTAAGTTGGTCTATTACTAAGACTAAGATAGCTGCACTGATTTTCAAGTTCTTCGCTAGAAGGAGGTTAATGGTTACCTTTAAGACCCGACCGCATTACCCGCTGGAAAGAACAACGTTGTCCTTTGAACAGAAGGCATGGTGGACTCCCGAGCCTGTCTGGACGGCTTTGGAAAAGAATCAAATCCCTTAACTATACTCGGATACGAACCCCGGACCACACAATCCGTGGCGTAGTCACTATACCTACCACGCTACGGCTCCAAATAACCCGTGTAACGTAATCAATTTAAAATTTGTGTTTACTGCATGTTACCACGACTTCTTTGATCTAGACAATAGTGCTGCTTGTACGGGTCTGTCACACACCGGACTGGGCGGCAATAGCTGGAGTAATGGTGAAATGGTGATTTGTCGGAGAAAAAGAAATAATTCGGGGATTAGTAAGCTCCAGTGCCAATTTTTTTCACGTAAAAGCTTAGATATGAATTCATCCTGGGCAGAACCTGAGGCTCTGCTACGTGAAGCCAAGGTCCACCACCCCCTGCTGGCTTCATCTTGTTTCTTCTTACTTAAAGAAGGAGAGAGCATATTGCTGCGAAACTTTGATGACTTTCTGGTAGAAAGTACGGTGTCACGTGCAGCAGACGGTAAGCGTTGTATTCACCACAGCACGACCTTCGAACTTTCCTTGCCTAGTTGAAGTTAGGTATTTATGACGAAGGCCGTTTTAGGCGCTTTCGCCAAATTGCAAAAAGCGACAACTAGCTTCGTCATGCCTTTCTGTCAGTTCGTCCACATGGAACAACTCGGCTCCTACTGGAAGAATTTTCATAAATCTTGATATTTGAGTGTTTTTCGAAAAAGGTCAAGTTTCATTAAAATCTGACAAGAATGTACGGTAATTTACATTAAGACCAAAAGATATTTATGCTCATATCTCGCTCAGTTCTTCTCAGAAAAATAAATATTTCTGACATACTTGTACAGAAAAACAAAACACATTTTACAATCAAAAATTTTGCCCCCGAAAATTGTGCCGTTTATGGCAGAATGTGGAAAAATATTTTAAGCCTGACAGAACACGGACGACAATACGGCGCTTGCGCATTGCATGCTGGATAACAAACGCTAAAAACGCACGCTCAGTATACGTTAACACGTACTGCTCTTCCACTGAAAAAACGCTTGCACGAACGCGCTTCAATGTTAAGTTTTATACACACATACATACATAGCCTGTCTTGTTACTTATTCAAAAGTTCAACAAATACGCGGAAATTCTTTCCTCAGTAAATATTTTACTAAATTTCCTCCCGAAACTTCAATGGCCATCTCTAAAGCTCTCGGTCCACCTCACAAGCCCCACCGACGATATTAAGGCCGTTCTGTAAAACATCACACCAGAGCAAATAACAAACTCAATTATGTGTCTCTTGACAAGCTAGATGTCGATCAGCTGGTCAAGACATTTCTGCGGTGTTTAGAACCCTGAATTTTGTTTTAATGTTCACAAGGGCCCAATCGTTAAATTAAATGATACCTAAACCACATCAACAGTAAATATGGGAATTGCAACATAATCGGAGGCCGCAGAGCACTTTGAAACTCCTATCTGTCGCAAAATCAGTGAGTGAGTGAGTGAGTGAGTGAGTGGGTGGGTGGGTTGAGTGAGAAGGGAAACCCAAGCCAAACCTTGTTATGCTCTGTCAATGGATCGGCTAATGGTCGCTCTTGTGGGATACACGCACACAATTTCCAATTTCCAAGTAAACCACTGTTATACGTTATGTGACGTCAACATCCATAACTGACGGCTACATTTATTGCTACAGCTTCGTACGAGTAATTGTGCCGAAAACTTTGATGTAGTCTCAGGACAAAGTGAACGAAATGAACACACAGGTAAATATTAAGGTATTATGAGATTTCAAGACGTATAGTTCAGTAAAAGCGTTCAAAATAAACCCGCAGCCATTTTTTCACGAGAATAACTAATGTGCCTTGAAGATGAGGCAGAAAATTCCCCGCAACAGCGGCACTTATTAATAAACTCTATAAAGGCAAAGATCACCCAAAGATAAACCGATGCAGGCATAGAGGGGACACGTAAGTATACCTCCAAACCATCCGTACTCCAGCCCCAGAAAGAGGTGAGTGGTCAGCAGAACTTGCCGGGCACCTTGACCCCAGGAGAGACAAGGTACTCCTTGTACAGGAGGCTGGGTCGACCTCTAGGCCGGTGTGAACGACACGGAAAATCTCACCCCAGCCGCATACGATCCTCGGACCTTCCAGCCGTTAGCGAGTAGCTATACCGACTGCGCCATCCCGACCGTCACGTTAATGTAGAACGACGAAAGTAGAGGAAATGAGGTCTTATATTCCTTTACAGCCACATCACTGTTGCACATCACAAAATTATTTGGTCAACAGCGTGTTTCATCATTTTAGGCGCTTTCACAAAATTGAGAAAAGCGACAATTAGCTTCGTCACGTCTGTCCGTCTGTTCGTCTGTCCGCAGGGACTATTCGGCTCCCACTAGACAGATTTTCATTAAATTTGATATTTGAGGGCTTTTAGAAAATCCGTCTAGAAAATTAAAACTTTCATTAAAATCTGACAAGAATAACGGATAATCTGAATGCAGACCAATATCCATTTTTGATCATAACTCGCTCAGTTATTCTTAGAACGAGAAATGTTTCGGAAACAATTTATAGAGAACGCGCATTCTGTACGTTCAGTAAAATTTTTTTCGAAAATCGTGTCGTTTGTGAGTTGATGTGGAAGAATTTTGTGCAGCCATACAGGCCACAGATGACAACATGACTCAAACGCATTGTATGCTGGGTACCAAAAGCTACAAACTCACACTCTGAATGTGTAACACAACGCTTTTCTACGGCAACAATGTTTGCACGAACGTGCCTGAATGTCACGTTATACGTAAAATGACTGCCTTATGTAAAACAGAATTAATATAGTATGTGGAAATTGTCTTGGGTTAAGCATGGGTAGGATCAGGCGCCATTAAGACACTATTTTTGGGTCTGAATGCTCATATATTTTAGACGTTCAAAGAATTGTGTGCAGTCTGAGATTTAATTAAATATACCGTCAGTTATACCGTTGCTATTATCAACACAATAACATCTATTAAACATGTTTTCCGAGTTGTGTTAGGCATTGTGTTCACATACGTAGCTTATTTCAGAAATGTACATACAAATATTCCTGCAAATATTAGCTAAAATTACAATTTTATAAACTTTTACAAATATCAAAAGCACACTAAGATGCAGAAGGAGATTTTCAGTGACAATCCTTCCTACGCATAACCTAATACATGTTACAATCTCTCGACTCATAAGCAGTTGTAGTTGAATAATATACTTTCACATTTTACCATTTAAATACAATTAACACCAGTAAGTTAAGACGTAAATGCTACAACATAGTACCCCCTTATACTGCGTTTTATAATAATAATAATAATAATAATAATAATAATAATAATAGTAAACAATTTATTATAATAATTTTGCAATATGCAAAATATCATTGATACACAAAACATAAGTTCCAATTCCAATAACTCACTCATAAAAATTGAAATGTAATTAAGTTATATTCCCATGCGTATGTTTTGTTTTATTCGACCTGGGGATGTCCTAATAACATGAACTGAAATATGGAGTTTGTGAAAGTGTAGGTTGCTCTCACTTTAAATGTTTAAATTTGTGTTAATTAAAAGACAACTCATGCGTTCAGAAACGTACCTGTGCCAACAAAACGGGATTCTGTTTCGCCCATTCTTCTTTGTCCTGACCAAAAGCATGAAAGCGCCCACGGGATGGAATTGAACAATTAAACAGGTCTATGAAGATTTTTTTTAGAGGACACCCCGTTGTGTTATAGAATCGAAAGACAATAATAAAATTATTTGTTTCAGTCAAAAACAATATTTTAAGGCATTGACGACTGAAATAAATGTCTGAACAACACTTAAAATCCTTGCTTCTTAAATTCCTATATGGTTTGGTTAAAATATTGTTTTGTTTGACTGAAAAAAAAATATTTTAACTTGTCTTTCAGATCTACGAAATTTTAACAACAATCAAGTTTAATATATATAAGCACATAGAGCAAATATAAAGTGACAGTACTTACAGCATGCTCCATTAATGGGCCCTTTTCATACACACAACAAAACCAGACACAAAACGCCCAACGTCATGTTTACCAAATAAAACAAACAATACCACAAATAAAACAAACAATACTTGCTCTAACATATAACGCCGGTACAGGGGCCCTAACACGTCTTTCTTGCGAGCCGAAACCTAATTCATAAGCGCAGACCGAAACAAATTTTTAAAGATTTAACCACTTCGGAAGACTAAGCGAGAGTCAGCCCTAGGTTTACAGGTAAATGTTGGGACCTTCAAGGAAAGGACAGCAGAAGAGGAGAGGGGAAGGAAAATAACTGGTGTAACCAAGTTCCGTGACGTGAGCACCATCCATGCCGGAAAACATACATCTACAACACAACACACGGCACACTGCGGTCCAAGACTCTTAGCATCCATCGCGGTGAGAAAACTTCGCACGCACTCAAGGGATGATGTCCATGGTTGCTTACCTCATAAGCCAAGCTGACGTGCATGGCAGGTCCTATAAGATTTGAGGTGGAAATAGCTGCACGAGGATAGATTTTTGTGAAACCACTTTGGGTTTTCCCTGTCAATTATTAGCCCACAAATCTGCATACATATCATTCGTCCGGAGCTATTAAAATTAGCGAATTTGGGGCCGCAGGATGAATGGATGGAGTCTCACGCACCATACAAGATAAAAAAAAGTCTGTTAATTCATAGGTCTTGTCTCTGAAAGTAATGAAAATATTTTGAACAAAATTAGTTTTTTTGTGAGACACACACTACACGCCTCCAGGAATTTATTTTTGTTCGCATTTTGCGGGTCATGTAAGGATCAACTAATTATCTCAGACTAATTAATGCTGAATGACAAATATCAAATATCAATTTGTTAGTATCCGAAATTTAATGTCCTTACGGTCCTGAATATTAAAATAATCAAATGCAGGAAAACCAGGATGAAGTAAAGTTCCTTTTCTTCTGGAATATGCAGGAAAACCAGGGCGAAGCAAAGTTCCTTTTCTTCTGGAATATGCAGGAAAACCAGGGCGAATTAAAGATTTTCTTCTGGAATAAGCAGAAAACCAGGGCGAAGTAAAGTTCCTTTTCTTCTGGAATATGCAGGAAAACCAGGGCGAAGTAAAGATTTTCTTCTGGAATAAGCAGAAAACCAGGGCGAAGTAAAGTTCCTTTTCTTCTGGAATATGCAGGAAAACCAGGGCGAAGTAAAGATCATTTTCTCCTGGGATGTTACACCTTGTAGTGTGGTACATTGTTGCACTAGCTTCGAGAAAATTTGCTGCCTTCATGTTCAGTCTAAATTCACCTCTCAATGTCTTCCTACACTTACACTGCAGTATTCCCGTGAAACCACCTTACGTTACAAAGTTTACGTCCAAGGTGACGTCACCAATGCCCGTCAACGGGATTTCAAAGCACAGAACAGAACAGCCACGCAGCATCATTTGCAACTAGACCTCAGCTTGATGACTACTTACCAATTGAAAATAAAGGACAGAAACATCCGAGCCATTTTTTTACAACACGGACTTTACAAGCCGATGGTAGGCTACGCTAAGTGAAAAGGAGTCAGAAAAATAATATTTTCATTGTAGTTTGTTTTCTTGTCTTCATAGATATTAAACTCCTTGGTCTACCGAAAATTTAACGATTTCATCCAAGGTATGTGGTATAAGTTGCTAACATAAATTTGGTCAAAAATCAAAGCAGATTTTGCGGTGTGTGTGATAATACAAGTTGTGTTATTCGAAACGTAGCTGTAATGGTAACAAACAGCTTTTGTTTCACACAGCGGTTAATACAGAGTTCTCCAGGGAATATGCGCAGTAAAACATCAGTTAAAAACATGAAGTACTCGGTATTTCACAAGTCACGTAAGTACGATGAAGAAAGTAATTAAACGTTGAATATTCGAGTCAAGTTCCCTTTTAAATAAAAGCACGCACAAGTCGAAGCAGACTGACGTTGCATTCCATCCTCAGACACATACAGTATCAACATCCTCCTCATGTAAGTACCACACACACTTGGTCAATACATAATATCAGGGACATCTCCTTCTTTTGTCGCCTTACTTTCCATTCTATAGGAATACCCATCTTAAGGTCATTCATCCTCTTTTGTTTTAAATATTGAAACAAATATTGAAACCCAACTCGGTTTTATACCACTAAAACGTAAGTTGGTTTAGGTTAGGTTAGGTTAGGTTAGGTTAGGTTAGGTTAGGTTTATTGTTTTGAAGGGGATGCCCACTGCATTAGGGGAGTACTTGAATATCCTCAGACTCTTTCCAGTAGTCGCAGCCGTTTCGTTCTACAGTTGTCAGCATCACAGTTGGTTCTGAAGCGTCTAAAACTGCAGATATTTAGGTGTGTTTAAAACCTACTTAGTGATTGCGTTCTTGATTGCTGAAAGTGAGAAGCAGACTTGCATTCACAAACTTTGGCCCTAAGTGCAAGATGAGAAAATTGTGTATGTGAGTTCAGTGTGGTGATGAGCAAGACGGAATAAAGAATCTCAGATAGGAGGAGCAGAATTTGATGCCAAACGGCAGAGATGGTCACCATACACTGCAGTAATGCCTGACAACATCCCCTGTATTGATGAACCAACACAGAGCGACCGCAGAATAAAAACACGCAAATTATGTTCTATACCATCCACCTATAATGGTAGATATAACTGTAGAAGGGCTTGGGAATTCCGAGATCTCTGTTTGCCTATCGTTACGAATGCTAACAGATGTACCTTAGCAACTGCCACTAATATTTTATAGCGATATCACAAAAGAAGTGAGTGCTTCTTGTTGTAATTTGTATTGGGGGAGAAAATCACATTCTACAATTTTAAACTCCAGTCCAAAAATCAATATATCACCCAATAACAAAACATTCTCGAGGCTATCGACAGCATGGCGCCATAAGATATTCCCACGAAAGAAAAACCGTACGTATGTAAAATCATTGTTACAGTATTTTGGCATTGCCAAGTTACAGTTCTTGTGATCTCGCTGTCTGGAAGGAAGACTGTAAATTCTGACCGATATATTGGAACATGATCAATCCTGTATACTTGTCTTTTTCGAGCTATTTCGGGAAGAAATATGTCAAAAATGATGACCCTCCATGACAACCTGAAGCCTTACCTGTGTCGGCACTTCTGAGACCGTCAAAAAAATTTCAGTGGTAAGTGTTATAGTGCCAGTCCTCTAGTCTTGACCTCGCCAAAGATTTTGAGCCACATAAATTTGCCGCGACACAGCGACGGCAATCGGTCAGTCCCCACTAATCGACCTAAGTCATACTTCCATCAAAACAGTTTCTACACCAGTCATTTTGCTTCCAGCCGCGTTAACGTTGACTTCATTTAGTTGTTGCAATATCTGGATTTTTTTTCCTTAGATCGTATTAATGTAGGAGCGTAGATTTGAAGGGCGAGTCTCTGTCTGGTCCGGATAAAATGGGACTCTTGCCAACTCGAAATAAACTACGATAAAGCTGCTTTACGTATATGATAAGGTTAAGCGAAGTTACCGCTGTGAAAATTTGAGTCAGACTGGCCAAGTGGCAAAAATGGTGCCCACATCCCCTCCCTTTTGGAAACAACCAAGCCGATGTCCAATAAGAAATTTCTACAAGCTTAGCGATCCTGGTTTCCACTGACTTCTATTTGCAGAAACGAGAATTTTTGTATGATTTCTAGCAGCATCGTCACTACCCCGCCCCATTGTTGTCTGTTACTTTTTCTTTCGCGCACATCGCGACATAATTATTTGGTGACGCCTGTACCAGATTCTCGACTGTTCGGCCCGTTGAAAGACGCCGATTACGAGGCGCTACAGAAAGCCGTTCTGCAGTGGCTGAAGAAGGACAGCAAATTCTACCAGGCAGAAGTGCCTGTTCTTTTTTAAGGTGGAAGATAACTGTCGACAGAGATGAAAACAATTTTAAAAAATAATTAAGTTTTAAGCTTTTTTTTAATTCTGTGAAATTCTTACGCATCAAACTTGCAAATGGCAAAAAAATAAGAGAAATTACTGTCTGCCTAAAGCTCCTTATTAATGCCGTTACTATAATTATTTTACTTAAGCTTATTATTTTCATGTGATCGAGATTTTCATAGAGAGAGTGTCCCTTAAAAGACCCAACCCAAACATCAGGTATGTATAAACAATGAAAGAAGCATATACAAACTGACAGTACCCTCCCCTCCACTGTAACGAACTCATCATACAAGCTGTCCCCCCCCCTTCTCCACCTTTCAAACAGACTCTTATAATATTTGCCGAGTCATTCAGCAAAATTCCACTATTTTACTTCGGTTTTTTTTGTTTTAATTGTGCGGAAATTCTGAAACCGAACTCTTTTACAAAAAAAATCGTGTGTTCGTATTTGTCAACTTACTAATCTACAGCAGTTCTTAAACTATTTCCCCGCCGACATCCTAACAGAGAAGTTCCAAATATAACAGTTATAGTCAGACTAGTGGAACATTTAGTGAAACAGGCAGTTTTTCGACAGAAAACACGTTAGACCTGTTACAGGCTCGACAAACTATACAGCAGGCAATGCTGAAGAAAGGCTAACCCGATGGTAAAGCAAATCTTTCAGAAGACTGTCAAGAGAAATTCTTCTAGGTAAGAAAATTTTCGTCAAGCAACCAAACAGCTAAATCTTCGGCCGTTTCAACTGAAATTATTGAATCAGATTTAAGGCCGTGACACAGCAGTATTGCCATTGGTTTGTACGTGAAGGGGTTCACTTGTTCGTTTGTAAGAAACGGGTTTCCACTTGACTGGATATATTAAAAGTCATATCAGCAGAATATGGAAGGCTGAAGACCTGAATACACTACATGAAAACCCTCTGCACTTATCAAGGTTTGGTGTTTCGCGACTAGCGTGTCAAAAAGGAAAGGTGGGACCATTTTTAACAGAAATTTACTGCGGAAAATCATTGAAATCTTTCGAATGAGTGCATGTGAATAAACCTGACTGACGCTTGCAGCAACGCAGGGAAACTGCCCTAACTGCAGATACAGCGACTTGTTTCTTGCACGACTTCTTCGGTTATTGCATTGCCAGATTTCGCCTTTGGCCACCAAGATCCCCAGTCCTCTAGAAATCTGACGTCCTTCTGTGAGGATTTCTGAACCAAAGAGTCTGCAGCAACAACTCCAAAAGCCTGGAGGTCCATAAGCATAACCCTGAATGCTCTGTTACAGACAGTGACCAACAAGCTATGCTTCAAGCTGCAAGGAACACTGTGGAAAGGCTGAAGGCTTTTCTTCAAGAAAGCGGCGGACATTTTCAGCATCTGCTATTATTTCACATTTAAATTTGTTTATCATATTTTTACCGTATTCTTAGTAGCTTTTAAATAATAACAATAAAAGGTTTACAATATCGGGTTGGGATTTTAAAGGACATTTTAATATAACTTAATTGAAAAACTATCGGTATGTTGATAAAATACCTACACATCCACACTTCCTCCATAGGACACACTTAAGAAGACTCGGGATTAGGCACACGGAAGGTCACAAAGAAATGAGGTCGGAACCTGTAAATAACCTCACCAAATTTACTCCTTCTCCTCCAAGCCCTCTCTTTATTATTACTATTATTATTAGTGGTAGTAGTAGTAGTATTACTAATAGTAGTAGTAGTAGTAGTAATAGCAGTGGTAGTAGTGGTGGTAGTGGTGGTGGTAGTAGTAGCAGTAGTAGTAGTGGTATTAGTGTTAGTAGTGATGGTGGTAGTAGTAGTAGTAGTGGTAGTAGTGGTGGTAATAGTAGTCCTGGTGGTAGTGGTAGTAATAGTAGTAGTGGTGGTGGTAGTAGTAGTAGTAATAGTAGTGGTGGTGGTTTTGGTAATAGTAGTAGTAGTAGTAGTAGTAGTGGTGGTGGTGGTGGTTGTGGTAGTAGTAGTAGTAGTAGTTGTTGTTGTTGTTGTTGTGGTAGTAGTGGTGATGGTAGTAGTAGTAGTAGTAATGGTAATCATAGTAGAGGTTGTGGTAGTGGTGGTGGTAGTAGTAGTAGTAGTGGTGGTGATGGTAATGGTGGTGGTAGTAGTTGTAATAGTAGTAGTGGTGGTGGTAGTAGTAGTAGTAGTAGTAGTAGTGGTGGTGGTAGTAGTAGTAGTAGTAGTGGTGGTGATGATAATGGTGGTGGTAGTAGTTGTAATAGTAGTAGTGGTGGTAGTAGTAGTAGTAGTAGTGGTGGTGGTAGTAG
>Ga0123354_10006096_pt1 | contig 17801 bp, 10 predicted proteins | sample TergutLab28metaG_2_FD_97872 | JGI IMG/M metagenome (GOLD analysis project Ga0123354, IMG submission 97872) | Labiotermes labralis P4 segment gut microbial communities from Petit-Saut dam, French Guiana - Lab288 P4 | ecosystem: Host-associated > Arthropoda: Insects > Digestive system > Gut ...
ACGCTTGTGAGTACGGTAATGAACCTTCGGGTTCCATGAAATGCGGGGAATTTTTTGACTAGCTGCAAACCAGTTAGCTTCTCAAGAAGGACTCTGCACCATGGAGTAAGTAAGTAAGTAAGTTCCCTCCCCCTTCCCCCTCCAACCCACTAGATATTCCATTTGTCCTACAAAACAGTGATAAGAAAATAAGTTTTTCTCACTCACTCACTCACTCACTCACTCATTCACTCACTCACTCGCTCACTCTCTTACTCGCTCGCTCAATCTCACTCACTCTCATTCACTCACTCACTCACACACCCACTAATCCACTCTGCTTACGTCATCACATAAAAACAAAACAATATGGAACAATTTTTTGGGGGTACAGTCGATTTGGATAAATCGTGCTGAGTGCGGTAAACCCAAACGAGTAACTTTCGTGTAATTTGTGACTGTACAATGCGTATTACCATTCGTTCCAGAATCATTTGTCTTAATTTTACTACACAGAAATATAAAGCCGAACACCTGAAATATGCTTGCCAGTTGTATGCGAAATATGGTTCCGCATACGGAGGGGGGGGGGGGCGGAACCTAGTCTGTGTTCGAGAATACGGAGCTGAGGAAGATATTTGGAGTAAGAGGAACGAAGTAACAGCGGCATGGAGGAGATTGAGTGAAGAGGGGCTTCGTGTTATTTATTGCTCATCCGGTGATGAAATAAAGGCTAATGCGATGACCGGGGCGTGTGGCACGTATGTGGGAGGGGGAAAGAGACAACTTGGAAGACCGAGGCATATGTAAAAGACAATATTAAAACGGATCTTAAAGAAATAGGATGGTGGACGCGGATTGGATTGATCTGTCTATTAACAAGGGAAGGTGGCAGGTTTCTTGTGAATGCGGTAGTGAACACCAAGGTTGCATAACATGCGGTGAATTTAACTCAACGGACTGCTGGCTTCTGTGGATGGATTCTGCTGCATGGAGTTTGTTATTTAATTGACGGTAGAAGAGCTGGCTGTCGAAAGGTGTCGTGTTATACATAAATAATGAAAGCTACAATTTAAAGTTTTATCGTTATTGACACTATGCATATTACGGACAGAGTGAAGGTACGAAATATCGTGATTTGACACAACCCACGACGATATAAACACGCTTTGTCAGTATTTCCTAAATGGAAGAATTAATTAAATAATTTTTATGTTTCTAACAAGATGTTTGAGAACGTGAGTGGGACATGCTTCAATCTCCGCATCCTATAGAAACTGAAACTCTTTTTCGAAATTAAGTTTAAATATTTCGATATTATATTTTGAATAACTAAAAAATTTAGGTGAAATTCCGACGTGTGTGCCGCCGCCATGTTACCGTCTCGCAAGAAATGACATCATTAAATTTATCCATGATCATATAGAGTTGGAAACAAAGACGGTCACAGTTCTGTAGACACTGAAGTACCAGTGTAGAAGTGTCGATAACTGCCTGTGGGCTTCATTGGGCTCTGTTATTCTTGGACCGCTCTCTGACGGACAAGTAAACTAAAGTCTATCATACGTCTAGTTTAACTCCGCAGTAGATTTTTAAACTAAAAATATTTATCGATGAGCATCAACACGGCTAGTTTTGTTACATTACATAGACGTGCGGCTACACGTTTCGACCACTCGTTAAAACACTAAAACATTAAAACTGTCTTAGCTATAATACATTTTATTGTCGTTAACAATTCTAGCGTATACCGGGCCGTCGTAGTGACAACATCAGCACACAAATTGTATATACGACAACCTCAGAAAATTTCCTAGAATTGTTATGGCAATATAATTTGTTATTGCTAAGACAGTTGTGATATTTTAATGATTCAAAAACAACGAATGTGAAATTTTAAAAAATAACGCCAAGCCTGCCTGAACACGTTCATGTAACCGAGTGAGATCTCCCTGAGGCTGACGCGCTGACGTTGAAACATGCAGGAGCGATAAATAAAGAGACTATAATAAACTTGTCAATCAAGTGTGCATTTGTTTGTTCATCATACAAGGAACTTAAGTCGTTTTGCATGCCCGCTCCCAGGCAATATTTAACGAGTAGGCTGCATCAGTCAGACTTAGAAGTACTAGCTGCAGCTACCGATATAATAGCGCATTGGTTTATTAAGATTTTTATCATTTTTAATACCAGCTTTTAGCAGACGGCTATTTGTTTAGTCACGGCTGTTATGTTGGAGGTTCCAAAACCACAACACACGACTCTAATCTCACCTGGGTGCCACCGCGAACGCCAGTACCTCGTCTACTGTTAACTTAAATCTTCTCAAATGGTGAATAAACTCCCACGCTTGAAAAGTCTGTATATGACCGAATATTTCAGCCGGTTACTCTAGTTTGGGGACCGCGGTAGCACAGTGGTTTAGGTCCTGCGCTATAAATCGGAAGTTCGCTGGTTCGATTCCAGGTAGTGTCATTGGAATTTTCCATTGACATAATCCTTCCGATAACACTATGGCCTTGACTCATCCTCTAACAGAAATGAGTACCAGGAGCATTTCCTGGGGGTAAAAGTGGCCGGTGCGTAAGGCTGACAACCTTACCACCATTCTGGGCCTTTGTCACGTAATCTGGGAACCTTAACTTCCTGGAACCCTCTGGACATCTCGGGCCTGTAATGGGACTGATTTACGTTACTATAGTGTACTTCTGGTGCAAGACAATACGATTCCCAGTAGTCTGTTATGGCTGGACCAAAGCGATCTTTAGTCAAAATAACAAAGATCATGCGCATCTTCGTCCGTCCAGTCGTAAATCTGCAAAAAGCTTCATACTAAAAATGTCACAGCTGGACACATTTTCATCGTTCCAGAAAACATACGTGTGTTTTAAAACCTGCTGTGAGAAAGTCGAAAACTAACATGGAAGCTAGACTCCTAAGATTTGTGTGACAAGCTGGAGGAACATTCAATTTACGATGGGGAGTACATCACCAAGCGTCCAACCCAATGCAACAATAACAACCTACGGCAGTATCATGTCCAGTGAAGATCGGCAGGAGTAGCCAGTAGCCATGTTCTGTTGAAAGTTATTTGAAGTTCCCTACGAAGCAAATTTGTAGAGGCCTACTGGGTCGATGTTAGTCTGCAGGAATCGAGATGCGTGCTGCACGTAAACGCGTGAAGTTTCGGACGCGGACGAGTGCAACGAGTAAACAGACGTCTCGGTAATGATATCGACAAAATGGAATAAGAAGAGAGCCTGACAGCATGTTAAAGTACTGAAATCTTTGCCGCATTCTCGAATTAAGTGTTAGCTGTTGTTTTATGTTGTGATTCACCTTGTGTTCTGTTGGACAGATGTGGACATCTACGAGGTACGGTCAGAAAATTAAATCACAATGCGTATACCACGTTAAGGTATTTACTGAAACTTTGACTAAATAACCAACTAATACCGTGGAGTAGAGCCCTTCTTGAGATGCTAACAATTCCTCACCTAGTTAGGAAATTCCCAGCATTTTATTGAACCCGAAAGTCACATTACCGCATTCACAAGCGCCAGCCACCTGTCCATATCCTGAGCCAGATCGATCCAGTCCATGCTTTCCCAACCCACGTCTTGAAGATCCATGTTAACTTGACACTCCCATCTAAACCTAGACTTCCAAGTACTTTATTTCGACTCTAATAAGATTATATCAGATTTGTACTTTCAGACTAGTACTGATACAAGTAGTCCTACATCTGAGCCATTTATGTATGGCACGTTTTCTTGTACTCGCCGTTGACACAGAAATGTATCCTGTGCTACTAGCGATCTTGTCACTAATATCCATCTCGCGATAGTTTCTCAATATGAGGCAACGAATAATTTGTTACAGTGCAAGATAATCATTTGACAGCCAGTTCATACGTCTTATAAATTTATTTGATGGCTGATCGTCGTATTTATTTGACTTTACGTTAAATTCTAGACCAACCTCCTTATTAAGGTTTGTGTTCACTTATAAAACTTCTGCTATATGTTATGTTAAGTGCAGGGATCTGATTTTTTGTATACTTCCCGTTTGTTGTTGCTAGAAATATTTTGGAAGCTATGACCCATATCAAAGTAAAACAATCTTACGTTTTCGTTATCCTTTTACTTACCAACTTCCGTGCACGACACCGTGTTTATTCGCTCGCATATTAGCTCTTGCTCCCTACGTGTTTTAGTGTTAACACCGTCTGCAGGGAGCTTCAAACCACCTTCAGTCCCTTCACAACACATTAGAATTTTATGCGCACACCATAACAAAAAATACTGAAGACGAACGCTTCAATATGGTTTAACAACGTAAAAACACATAATAAGTACTATGAATAGTTGATGTACTATGAAGGAAACGTAGGTGGATTAAAGCTACCTGAAGATGGCTTTTATAAACACCGAAACGCGTAGGAGCAAGAACTAATATGTGAGTGAAGAAACACGGTGTACTGCACGAGAGATGGCAAATAAAAGGAAAATGTAGACCGTGGTTCACGTTATGTACGATATTGAAAAGAACCTCTTGTTTATTTATCTATCTAGTAAAATAGCACGAAACTTTGGCGTTTACTGCAACGGTTACTTCAAACATGCATGATACTTGACACTTTGAAAGCTGACGTTAATCTAAATTATATACGGAGCTTTCGTTTCTGCCTCACAGAGAACACTGTCTTCCAATAGGAAGAACCAACTGTGAGTGGTGTTTAAGGAAAGTTTTATTATTTGTCGTGGTAAGTGTAAGAAACACACAGAGACACAGTGTTCAAGCTGCAGAGATAAATGCTGGATATTTTGATATCTTGTAATTGTGCCATTAAAATGATAAATAATTTCGTCACACCGAGATGCTGTAATCTGAGGGAAAGCCAAAACCGAATCAAACAGAAGCTGGATATTACTATCCCATATCACCTTAACTTATAAAGCTGCATTCTTTGCAACGAGGTGGCGATATTGCGTTACACCGAGCGAGTATCACTAGATTGAGTGTAATTTCAAAACCCGCGTAGTCGGTGCAAGTGTCTAGACTACTTTTCCAGAGTTTTCTGTTGTTCTGTAACTGGCGCTCTTAACAATCTGCTTCTTACGTACAGAACATCAAGAAGCTGGAAAATGCAGACTAACCAACAAAATCTCTAGTGAGAAATGCAGACCTACTTTTAAGCTTATTGTGTAGGAATTACACTCTTATTTCGCAATTTTGGCGCCGGATGTGAAACTTTTCTTGAGGATTAACTTTGAAATATACGATTACTAAAATGTAATGTTACAAGAATTTCGTTTTCAGCGGCGTTCCATCTAAAGGACCTTATCAAAAAAACGTAAGAATTGCTTATCTTTCGGATATATAAATTAACTCTGGATTTGCTTTGGACCGTAAAATATATTAAATAAAAGGCATACACTACTGGATGTTACAGTCACTACGAATCATACTGAATAGTGCGCAGTGTGACCACTGAGGAACGTGCATGTAAGAACAGGCTACGGTGTTTCGTCGCTATGCAGCTTTAACATGCGCTATAGGTGGACTGTATCTGGTGAATCTGCATGTAGGAAACGTATTATAATCCCAGAATCAAGTGAAATAGTCATTACAAAATTTAAGGTTGAAGTAGTTTTGTTGGCAAGATATGGCAGCGGATGTGTTGTCTCAAGTATGAGAATATGCACCTTTCCTGGTGTGACATACCAAGTTGCTTGGGAAAGGTGGAATTTCTATACATTTTACCCATGACGAAGAAAGGGTTTTGGATGTAGGCACGAAAATTTCGATAGATGGATAGGATTCAAATGGGCTATCTTGTGACTCCCATGATGGCAGGATCACAACCCGACTTCCACATGTGCAGCCATCTGAAGGGCACAATTTACTGGAAAGTGTCAACCTGCATGAGGAGCTTCAAAATTGAACTGAAGCAAGTGCGACAGATTCCTGGAATTATTAAGCATACCGGGAATTACGGGCATCACAGGGCTCAGTTATGCATTGAACTTAAAGAAGGACATTTCCAGCACCATTTGTAAATATTCTAACATAATTAAGACGTCATTTTAAAAAATTGGTACATAAATGATGGCCGAAAATACAAATGCAGTTAAAGACTTAATTATTATAGGATAAGACGTCATGTCACCGATCCCGATGTCCGCGCTGTCTAAGGCGTGGGTCTGCGGCTACTCGCATGCTGGGATTGTGAGTTCGAATTCAGCCGGGATCATGGATGTCTCTCTCTCTTGTGATTGTTTTGTGTTGTCAGGTGGAGGTATCTGCGTCGGGCTGATCGCTCGTCGAGAGGAATCCTTTCCGAATGTGGTGTGTGTAACTGGGTGTGATCGTGAAGCCTCGATAAAGAGGAGGCCCTGGCCCAATAGGGACTCCTGCGCCCAGTAAAAAAATGCCCTGCCTGCTGTTAAAAATTTACCAACCTTTCGGTGGAGAGTATTGCATCCTTCTTCAGGATATAAACAGAATAAGAATTCTTATTGTTCTGTATAGGTCCTAAAGTTTGAAGCTTTATGTTTCTTCGAAACTTATGCGCAATTTTACCAATTGAAGTGGCGCTGTATCTTAGGAAGGGATCGGCATCAGTAGCACTAGGAGAACTTCAAACTTCACACACAATTGTGGCACTTGATTTTTTAATTTTTCTTGCTCTCTAACAAAACGGTTGTGACGACAAGAGTATAGTTGATATTTGGTTTTGCTTTATGAGTGGAGCATGTGTATTAAATTGCAATTAAGTGTCATCTTGTATGTCTGGTGCCTACAGGTAAATGATATTGTAAGGGACGATGGCAAGTACGAATATCTTGTTTGGTACAGTGAAAGAAATACGACCGTTAATGCACAACTTTTATTGTAGCCATTGTAATAGCAGCTACATGTTTCGGGTACATAAAGTAGCTATCATCAGGCTGTAATTATCAAAACTGTAAATGACCTGTAGCCTTAAATATAATTATAAAAATTAATGCAGATTTCGACCTTACAGAAGGTAAATATGAAAGTTACACACACAAAATATTTTACAATATTTCAAAAGTATTGCAAAGTTAATAAAAACTAGATGACAGTTTTTTAAAAGTGAAAGTTGAATTTTAAAAACTTCGGTAAAATTCCTGTATTTTGGTATTTAGGTTGATGCATAGTAGTTGAGTAATTTGTGCGGCGATCATAAGAGTTAAAGAGTTGAACCTAACAAACAAAGAAGGACTTTTTATCGAAATTTTCAACATTCATCTTTCATCTTTAACATCATTTCACATATTTACTGATAACCTTACATTCCTCTTTGTGTACTGTAAAATGTATTCATATGTGTAACTTTTTTGTATGCCTTACATAAGTCCGAGAACTCGTCCATTAATTTTCATATTTATGTGTAAGGCCACGGATATACATTTCTCCTTTTTACATTTCTGATAATTACAGCCTGATGATGGCTAATTTGCATAGCCGAAACATGTAGCTGCTATCGCAATCGCTACGATGAAATTTGTGCATTGACTTGTCGTATTTCTTTCATTATATATTCCTCAAGCACAACTGGAATGCAGCACCTTAAGATTAAAATCTTATTTATGTTAACCCACGTGAATAAATCCTGTCGCTTTAGTGTGGAGTCACATCCTCTGTGTATGAAGCCTGTTTAAGCCGGCAGTGCATGGAGATGGGGGTGGGGGGCATTGTAGCTCAGGCAATTTGCAATTTATGGGCTAAGCGAAGCTGAGTGGTCAGTTCTATGCCTTGGCCGCATTAAGGCCGGATTACAGACCCGATTCCCATTGAGTAGGCAAGCGGTGGATGGTCCACGGAGTCGATCTGTGCGCTTTCTTCCTTACCCCCGCTGGGACAAGAACCACGGTTCCTCAGTTGTTCAGTACGTAGTCTAGACACTATACCGACTGATCCTTTCCGGCTGCTGCTTGCAGTTGGTGTGCTGGGACTAACAACTTGGTTCAGGAGACTTCTAATAAAGGGGTTTACAGTCTGGTAGCTAGTTAGGGAATTCGCCGCCTTATTGGAGATCCGGAAGTTAATTACTGTGTTCACTAGACAACACGAATGTACCCTAGTGTGAACCGGGTAGATTAAACAGTACAGTATGGTTGTTTCTTTGCACACCGTGGAGTCATACGCGTTGAAGGGAGGCGCATATTCACTCACTCTTATTATCGACACTAGATAGAGGCGAGGGGTCAGCCTCACGTCTTGGCCTCTTTAACCCCGCGGAGAACGCCCGCGGTAATCAGTGAATGGCAGGCTGAACAGGCTTAAGGTTTTGGATGGGAGGAAAAATTCTTGCACCTTCAAGCCTTTAATCTTATTACACAATTTGTTACTGGTGTTCATTATGACATGTTTGAATTCTTTCCACGTAAACGTGTGTAGTAATTATTTTAATCCAGCAGAGCAAGACAGTAGTCAGATGTATAAACCAAAAACTGAAGGTATTTGTGGCCTAATTCAGAGCGCAAGTGTGATATGTCACAAGAGTTCATGAAGACTGATCGATAGTGCCCATGCAGTCACAAAATATAACAAAAAAAATTACAAATATCTTCGTCCTTCTTTCTTTCCTTCGTCCTCTTTTCTCCTTCCCTTTACATGAATTGAACTACGCGTATTTTTGAGAGGGGAACGGTTTGGCGCAGTTGGTTGAGGCACTCTGCTACAAGCCGGAGATCGCGATCCGTACTGTGGTCCTGGGGTCAATTCAGCCGCTAAAAGAAATGAGTACCAGGTATATTTCCTGGAGGTAAAGGCAGCCGGTGTGTTGGTTTGACAGCCTTACCAAATTAACGTGCCGATTGTCATGAAATCTGGGAGCCTCAACCTCCTGGAACCGTCAAGGTCTCTGCAGGCCTGTACAGGGAATGCTTTATATTTCACATCCTCAGCCGTCTACGCAATGGTATTATTGTAAATAATTTGATTCCTAAAGCTGACATCCACAGAAAGCAAGTGCCTTATTGAAGTAAACAGGCAAACTAGGCTACAGTGCTGGAAGCTTTAGCTCTAATAGACCCACTGCGCAGAGCATCTCTCTGCCTAGGCATTACTATAATCTGTTAATGAACACGTGATGTGGTCCAATGCTCGTCTGAGGGGCTGTTAGAAATTTATTTATGGGTAGGGCTCAAAGTAAGGCAAGTTAATAATTACCCTGCACCGACGACCCACTGAAAATTTATCTTTACACTTTGTTTGGATCATATCCTTGTTCTAATATGAACGAAAGATAGGGAAACCTATTTTTAAGGATTTTCATTCTAGTCGTGTTATGGCATCACAATAAAACCAGCAGATGTTTCGTCAACTCAATATATATTCTTAGCTGTCGAAAGACAGCTACATGTTTCAGCTACCAAAGTCAGCCATCAACTTGCTGTGCATAAAGGAAGTTAAGAAGACAATATTTACCACTGCAGTTTGCAGTTTGAGACCTCGAACTTTACACTACAGGATTCTTTTAAAATATGTAAGAATTGTGCGGTTAATGTATAATAGGTAAAATGTATAAGAAGTGTTTGCGTAGAACTGCTTGTATATTCTACGTAAGCACTTTTTATGCAATGTGCCTTTTCCTAGCCGGAATGATTCGGGCATTGATCATTGATGAAGTTTATTGTCTCACCGGCCTTGAGCCCAACCGTTAAGCGAAGAGAGATTTTACTATATAGCATTTGATTATGTCTGGCTTTCTTAAGGTGAGGAGTATGAAGCTGAGAGTGTTCCGGTGTTTGACGCTGTGTAGTATGGTAGAATTACACCGAAAGTTGAGGGGATCCTGCTACAGTGCCTTAAGGGTGAATATATATATATATATATATATATCAAGGTTTCTCACCGTCCCCTTTGTCCGGCCAGAAATATAAACTATATCTGCTTTTCACAATCAACCGACTAGCGGAAGAGCTAACCTAGAATTCAGTAAAATCTTGTCCGGCTAGCACTCGCTTCCGGGGTTTGAACGGCGCGTGAACGAACCTATGGAGAACCATCTCTGTTATCGTCATTAGGGAAATGACGAGAATAGAAATAATTTTCGAAACTTTCGATCAATCACCGTTGAACCACCTGATACCGCTGCTGAGCCGAGGAACTTTACTGAATTCAGTCGCCGTGGAAATTTCAGGTCATATAACTACGATTTGTTCAGCCATTCCTCAGTACGAAACGCTTCACTTGGCTGTAATACGAATAAGTAACTACTACATCGGGAATTTTGTGCATTTTAACGGATTTCCCGTCTAGGCTGTAAGACCTTAACGTGATCGTGTTAGGGATTTTTGTTAGTAATGATATTACATCCATTTGGGTGTAGCCGATTTGTTGTTTTAGCATGCTGCTTGCTCATTAGTTCTGACGATGTAACGTCAGGATCTTATGAAATAACGGTTCCTTTACCAGAATAAGCGACCTTATCTTTCAGAAGACAAAAGTCGAGTAAGAAGGATTATGTTACTGAAATTTATACTTCCTGCTCTTTCTTTCTGTAGTGCTCAGATATTCTTCTTAGCACTTTCTTCTCACATTTCCAATTTCAGAACTGCATTCAACACCGAACACCACATTATGTGACAAAATATTCTGTAACTTCTTCATGGCTACAGATGAACGATAGTATCTGAACGATGTTGACTGCTGATTGCGTTATGAGAGATTTGGGGTTCTCACTGCGTTTTTGCTAAAGGTCCGAGTATGCTGCAAGGTTACGCGGAGTCTTTGTATAAATAGTTCCTGCCGTTTCGGAGGCTTGTATTTCCTTTTGTCTTCAGGGTAAAGCAGTCCAAGGAGACTCACTGACTCTGAAGAGGAAAACACTATGACTCTTCCAAACGTTGAAAAGTCTTTATCGAAAGACACAGACTAATATCCCAGCAGAATCCAGTCTGAGTGAATGATTTTCATTGTCAAAAGTACCTTTTCTATGGCGATTTGTAAATAATGTGAAATAACCCCTCTTACATGTTACGTTATTCCCGTGGCTTAGGGGCTGTATTTTGACGCTATATGAGAGAACAGGTACATTTTTATATTAAGGCTGTGGAGTTAACACAGAACCGTAATAAATATTACACAGTAAGAGAGAAAGAGAGAGAGAGAGAGAGAGACGATTTGAAATATTTAGTTATGTGCCTACCTGGAACTTTATGACGTGACTTTTTTACTGCTCGAGGATGGAATATTTTTCGTTAGAAGATAAATTATGGTCGCGAATTGGACCGGTGTAATGAACGGTAACACGGTTTATCCTATGTTTTATATGGCGTAGCAATTTAGGTGTAGAGTATTAACACGTACAGTAATACACAACGTGTTGCCTTTGTAAGACCAGTATTAGCAACCATAAAGAGACTAACGATAACATCAAGTTTGTGTTATAAAACTTTTTTCCGAACTTAAGAGGTCCAGTGTGACAACCATAACCTTAACATAAGCCGTTAGTTTCTTAAACGTCAGTATTTTGTGGCAAATTAGATCTTTTAACTGCTCTACTCGCTGCTGCGAGCTTAGTTCGGGAACTTTGGAGATGTCTTAAAAATTTTGTGGTTTTCCTTGAAAATGAACCGGATATTACAAGGAGAATGTGCCGGCTGTTCCCATTCAGGTACTTTGTCATTTATAATCTTTCGTATGTCTTCCAAAGTTACATTTTCCGTGATATTATCATAATGCCGAAATGTAGCAAAATCAATAGGGGTTACGGTACGCCGGCATTGCCATGGCGCAGGGGTTGAGAGAGTGGGGAGCGATACAAAGTGTCTTGTTGGTGGGAGTGGTGGGAGTGGTGGGAGTAGCATTCCAACTGACAGCGCGACCCGTAGTTTAGAATCTTCAACTCCAACATATCTGATACAAAACACTTCCAAACGATCCTGTTATAGATTATTCGGTATGGTTGCTAGGCTACGGGTTTGACATTCTGTGGGGTTCAAATTCTGGCATGGGCAAGAGATATTTGTCTTTACCAAAACATACGGATGGACTGTGGGGACCAACTAACCTCTTATTAAGTGGATGCCGGACTTCTTTCCTTGAGGTGAAACGGTCAGTGTATGAAGTTTACCACCCACTTTAACAAGTGCCGAGTTTAAGAATGAGTTGAACTATACCTCCAGTCCCTCTGTGTTTCTTCATTGCGTGGACAGGACAGTTTAATTTATAACTTAAAGGATCCTACCTGATACCAAAACATTCAGATCCACACCCATATGAATATTTTTCACCTCATTCCATTATCACTTTCTTCACGTCGCTTGTAACTTTAAGTATTTGGCTACTACAGCAGTGTTTTATGTACGTTAGCACTTTGTTGAAAAAAGGCTGCATGTAAAATGTTTATTCCTCTGAACAACGTTGGTTATATAGAATCCCTCTGGTTTGTAGCTCGACCATATCCACTCTTATTCAACAAATGAACTTGAACATGCACAGTAGCTGACGTCGCTAACAAACTTACTGTCCATATGAACAGCTAACGTAATATCGAGGCATGGCTGGGACTAACTGCCATGACTGTTCAGTTATAGTCTACTTTTATGGAGAAAAAATCTTAAATCCGATAGCCGACCATTAATTTTTACCATCAGGCCAACGTAGTCCGTCGAAAGAGTGGTCGCACATTCTCGTATGTGCTTTATTAACTTACAAGTTCCAAGTACCACAAAATATTTACGTGTGTTTAGTTATATATTTTTTTATGTCTCCATACTAAATTCTGTTCACTTCACTGTAACTGGAGTCACTGACTTACATTAATAATAACACGTGTATTGTGGTCCGTCGTACTTTATTTCTATATAGGACAAGCACTGCTGGGGACAGTTATGGTCAGTGAGAGAATCAAATTTTTGAGCGATTGATGGAACTGTTTATAACTTTAGTCTGAGCAAAACAGAGGTGATAAACACTCTTAAAACTTACTTATCAAGCTACAGTACTGATGAAATTTGTTTGGATAGTGGAAACCATAGAAAGGGTGTGTCAGGCTTGCTGATCTTGTTTATATTCAAAAATAAATCGTCGTTGTCAACAACAACAATAACAACAACAACAACAACACTCTTTAAGTAACCATAATATAATACTGAAGTGTAGCACAGACAGCATGACTGAATTAATTACCTGTGGCTTTTGACAGATGCTAACACTAACTACGTAGATCTAGAAATTCCCTCCCCTTCCTGGAAACCAAAGCCTTATGACCGTACTCACAAGAGTCCGACACTATTTCGTATTCTGAGCTGACGAGTCATTTCTTGCCCGCATGTCCACGTTAATACAGCCCTTCGTCTACTTAGGACCCTCCAGAGTGTGTGCTACCTATTTCTAAGTCTGTATAAAGTTGTCATGTTGTCCACGAGCCCTGATCTGGTCATTGCAAGTCCGAGGCCATGTGTAATATTTCTCAGCGTTCTAGATTTTTCAGAAGAGGTGTCTGTGCTCTTTATCTGACCTACAGGTTGGAGGCCTACCCCTTTTAAAATGTGACTCTCGATTCTATTTTTTTTCTATGGCGCAACAGCTTATCTCGGGCCTAGGCCCCTTATTTTTTAGGTTTCTAGATCACACGCGATTAGACACACGGATATGCCCACTGAGACTCCTCTGAACTGGTGATTTCGTCGCAGAGGCCGCTATCCACACAACAAAGGAATACACGGGACAATAATCCATGCCCTCAACTTGATTCGAACTCTCAATCCCAGAGTGCAAGCGGCTGCAGACCAACGCCTTGGACGACAGCGTGGGCACTGGGATCAGCGCCCTTTCGATGTACTGGTAACAATTCTTCGTATCAGTATTCCTTCTCCTCCACTCCCAACCCGAGAAAGTGCAATGATGTAGTTACAAGGGATCCACTCGCATTACTTCAGGGCTCTTCTTCCTTCGCAAGGGAAAATCGCCTTGCAGCATTTTCACGCCCATTCGGTCGTCACTATAGGCAACTCTTTTTCTTACCTTCAGTACTCCTGCATGCACAGCACCAGCACATCAACCTGACTCTACTAACCAACTTGTATTAAGACTGTCGTGGTATTGAAACGTCTAGAATGCCCGATGAAGCCATTCGTCTTAAACACGTCACTGCGTCTTTTAGTGAGGGGTTTTCGACGTTTCGAAAAAATCTTTTCTTCGAAAATTCGGAAACTGCTGACAGTGACGCAGCGTCACGTCACGATCAACGTACTCCTCAACCAGACCACTGGGATAATCTGAAAACTAGCATGTTATAGCCTCATTAACAACTTCCGTATAGAAATAATGATCGACTTTTTCTATATATTAACTCTTTTGAGGACGAAAGATAATATCTTTACTTAAAAACCAAGTTCATACCGCACAGTAAGCACACTCCATCTCGTTAAAAAAAAAAACAAATATTTTGTGTCGTAATGAGCAAATATGTTCTGAGATACATTCGAAACTCTCAAATAAATTCCTCTGTTAGAATATAAGCATATTAATATGAATCTGATCATACGTACACTAAGGGTCAGGCTTTAAAAGTTAAGAGTTTATCGTATTAGGTTCTTTTCGAACTTGTTTAAATGCTTCTGATGCCTTTGTTTCCTCACAAAAAGAAATGCATGTCTGATCTCAGACGGTTGTTCCATAACAGGCTATATTTAGGCACAGAACTTCATATAGGATTCTATTAGGATATAGTTACATTTCTTCCATAAATAGGAGGAACGAGACATGCCTTCCATTATTCTTTAATGAAGGTCACTTTGTTTATCTGTTCTGTGCATCGTGATAGCAGTTGTCAAAATTTCTCTTGCCGCTACGCGTTTGAAGAATGATATGCATTTACGCACATGACACTGGCCCAGGGCTGCACTTGTGGTCTATCTGCGCCCTGTGAAGGACTGAATCACGCCAAACTGAATGCGAAAGACTACAGTGTGTCGTCTGCTGAAACCTTTAAAAGTCAATAAGAGTACTACTTTCCGTCTGCAAATCCTGTCCTCAACTGTCTACTCGCCTCACGCCGGACCCAAAAACTGTGCTGGTTGCAATAAACTTTACGTCATGTCGTTTCGCACATGTACTTGAGCCGAAGGCTTCTTCCCTTCTTTCCGAATGCCTTTCAGCGATCAACTGTGCCATGATAATTGTACTATTCAGCTAGTAAATCGTGTTGTTGATGGAAAATTGGTCGCAGCACACCTAAAAACTGCTCGCGACACACCAATGTGTCGCGAAACAGAGTTTCAGAAGCGCTTAGGTAGACGATGTTATAGTGTGAGCGTTTTGTGAAGGTAAGAAATGTTTGACTTTATGCCAAACATGGCAGGGATGGTGGCCGTGTTTTGTGTCCATTTTCTTGTATATTTCCGAAATACGATAGTCACTAAAACGAAGGAAGTAAATAGAACGCTTTCGTAATTGTGTAAGAAAATTGTGAAAGTGAAAGTCTGGATTTGGCCTTATTGATGGAAATGGTCAGGATCTCTGAAACACTGACAGTGTAGACAAATTCAGCGCAATAAAATTATCGCAAAATAAGATGATCACATGTAAGTTGTATTACCATTAGAAAAAAGTTTGATTGTCATCTAAGGTATTCTGCATTTGCTTGTTAATTTCTTAGCAAGCTAAAAATTCTTTCCCCAAACATTCCGAAAATTTTTGTTCATTATAACTTAGCGTGACACAGTAAAATTAAGAAAAAACAATATGAGAATTCAGTTTGTCTGGGATATGACGCTGCCCAGTGGAAAATCGGATCCCGACATTTCGAGGCAGCGTAGTAATGTCATCTTCAAGTCTCGACATATCCTGTAATATTCTTCTAGGAAATATCTACTGCTAAACATAAGGACAGCACGTTGTCTTGAAACGTCGCGATCCGCTTACCAAAGACGTCCTGTCACAGGCGAGAAAAACGTTATAATTAGCTAAACCGCTGCGAAAGACTCAAATCTCGCAAATACCGAACTCTTATACTTACTTACTTACTCCATGGAGCATAGTCCTTCTTGGGAAGCTAACCCGTTCTCAGCTAGTCAAGAAATACTCTGCATTTTATGAAACCCGACGGTTCATTACCGCAGTCACAAGTTCACGTCACCAGTAATATTCTGAGCCAGCTCGATTCAGTCTATAACCCCACATCCCACTTCTTGAAGTTCCATCTTAATATTATCCTCCCATCTACGCATGGGTCTCCCAAGTGATCTTTTTTCCTCAGGTTTCCCCACCAAAACCCTGTATAGGCCTCTCCTCTCCCTCTTAAGCACTACAAGCCTCTCCCATCTCATTCTTCTCGATTTTATCACCCTAACAATATTGGTTGAGAAATCCTTATCATTAAGCTCCTCATCGTGCAGTTTTCTCCACTCGCTTGTTACCTCGTGCCTCTTAGGCCCAAATATTCTCCTCAAGACCCTATTCTCAGTCACCCTCAGCCTACGGTCCTCCCTCAGTGTGACCGACTGCGTCTCACACCCATCCAAAACATTTGGCTAAACGAACTCTTTTAATGCAATCAATCTTATTTCAAATAAAAATGTTATAAGTACTGTCCCGATAGCCGCAATTTCCTGTGTTTTAGATTGAAAACGGGCTGATTATTCCTGTCTGTAAATCATTCACGTAACTCAACTACGTTTCAACGTAGTTTAGTTACGTGAATGATTTTGGCAATAAATTCGTGATCTCATGTCGTTTGTTCCACGTCGCGTTTAATACATGGAGACACAATTTATATGGATTTATAAGTGGTGAATGTTTTAATATACCCGTATTTATTGGACTGGTATGGCTCTACGTGAATCACTAGCCGAATCTGTAAAAAGTCCAATATTCAGCGGTATTAATTATGATTGCAATGTATTGTAGCGATATCGTCGTAACAAGAGCTAACTCATATATAAATGTACATACCAATTTCTGCGGAACGTTATAAAGGGCTAATTACTCCTCGAATATCACCCTTTTACCCTACCACCGTTATTGACACAAATTATAGCAGTGAAATGGAGGTAAATTTTAACTTTTGATCTTTATATTTACCCTCAAAGATACTCTGAGCATCTTTGTATACCCATAACGATTTCACTTGTGTGATGGCGGTAAGCGGTTTAAAGCCACGCTAGTCGACTGAGTAATTTGAGTGAGAGGTTTTTCTTACTTTTACACAATATCTGGGAGTTTATCTTTCTTAATAAATCTAAGGAATCTAGCAACATCGAGTTTTATTAAGAGCCTGTGCTGAGACAATGATGACATTTTAAATTAAGGATAAACGTAAGTAAATAAAAGGGCATATAGACTTGGGAGTTTTAACCCTTATCCTGCTAACGTGGAGAATATGGTGAGCTCCTAATAATGCCAGCAAATGGCGCATTGGATTTAATTCGTCATTTGAAGGGTTAAAAACTAAATGCTTACGAAATTCACACGGATTATTCTTCTGGCTTGTTTGTATTAATTATCACTGTCATTAAAATAATCTATGTAAATATGCCAAACAACAACTCTGACCTGATGTAGAAAGGGCCAGTTATATATTTATTCCTACAGCAACTTCCATACTGCTCCGATTCGCTTTGGCAGCATACTGAGCAGGCACCAACACGTAAAGAAACAGGGTTTAAAATATTCTGAATGAAGGCATCACGATGTGATTGAAAATCAATAAGTATTACACAAATGTACGTCAGCACAATCTATTTATTCTATAGTATGGCTACATGTTTGGACTAGATGTTAGTCATCTTCAGGCCCCTACAATTACTTTACCAGATGCTTTGTCCACTTTGGGATCC
>Ga0123354_10006097_pt1 | contig 17801 bp, 5 predicted proteins | sample TergutLab28metaG_2_FD_97872 | JGI IMG/M metagenome (GOLD analysis project Ga0123354, IMG submission 97872) | Labiotermes labralis P4 segment gut microbial communities from Petit-Saut dam, French Guiana - Lab288 P4 | ecosystem: Host-associated > Arthropoda: Insects > Digestive system > Gut ...
ACAACACAACAAGTACTCGCTAGCTCCTGAAGATGGACGTATTAACGTCTGAAACATGTTGAGCAATATATAATAAAGCAAGTGTCATCTAGTTGGTCAACCTTTATTCAAATTTATGATGATAATCATATTACACATAATACTTATTTTAAAGTAGACCACTGAGTACATTTACCTATAACACGTCTATGTACAGGTTTGGAGATACATTAACTGTATACAAGATTCCTAACAGAAAGAACCTCCTTCCATTACTTTAATATTTGTCTTCCCCGTCGCGTCAATACAGATAAATCAATGAAACAATCAATCTATACGACGAAACATGTAGCTATTTTTGATCACCATAATAAAGTGTTGTTTCACTGATGCCGTCACCTTCCTTTTCTACTGATAGGCTGCTTTAATACTTGAAATACACCGTAAGTAACTGTTTTGGTATGGCATAATGTTTATGCGCAAGATGAGACATTGCAAGTATAGTAATGTATATTCAAAAAAATAAGTAAGAAATTGGCGTCCTGTAAGTATGAAAATGGCGTCCCGAAGGAAAAAAATCATTCCAATATAAAGATAAAATCTCTTGAATTCTCTTTAAAATATGCTCATTACACGTAAAGTTTCCATGAAGATATAAAAGCTCCTAATTTTCACCACGGAGAGAAATTATGAGATCTGTATGGTTCTCACAAGTAGCCTCAGTTGCTCCCTTAACAGCGTGTATTCGTTGAGATTTCTGAAGAGAAAATTTTGTGTAATCAAACCACAGTAATTAATGATACAATGCGACTTTTATGCGTGGAAACGTAATTAATATCCCTTACGAAGGATGGCTGCGTGTTAAAAATCTCGGCATATTCGTAGAGTAAATACCATTTTATTTTCTCTTCTTCTAATTTAAACGCAACTTCCCACAAAAACGTCTAAGCCAGTTTCTGAAAGCGTTCTGGATACGTCTATACACCGACAGTCTTATAGACAAAATTTCCATACACTAAATTTTGGGGAAATAAAATAAGAAATCAACTTCTAAGACTATCCCAGTGGCCGCGCGGTCTAAGGCGGAGGTCTGCGGCCGCTCGATTGGTGGGTTTGTCGGGTTCGAATCCCGCCTGAAGCACGGAAGTCTGTCCCTAGTGAGGGATGTATGTTGTCAGGTAGAAATCTCTGCGTCGGGCTGATCACTCGTCCGGAGGAGTCCTACCGAAAGTGGTGTGTCTAAGTGTGATGGTAAAGCCTCAACAATGAGGAGGCCTTGGGCCATTAAGGGCTGTTGTGCCATAAAAAAGAAAAGCTGTTGCATGAATTATTTAGATCAGAGAAACTCTGTTAGTTCCATCACCGTCAACACCGCGGTATGCCTGTTGTGTGAAAAGAATATCACAGATATTCTCTCCAGACTGGCTCAGACATCCTGAATTTAAAAAAAAAAAGTAAGGGGCTTCTATACGTAATTACTCATACAGGGTGGGGCAAAATAACCTCCCTAAATTTTAAAGTGACTAACAAAAAAATTATTCGAGATACAAAAATTTTATTTTTGGATTCTGAAACTACAGCATGGGAAGTTTTAAATCACATAGTCTTAAAAAGAATATCTTGCAAGTGGTGGCCGTACTCAACTCAACAAAAATATCTGATATATACTGTGAAAATAGTGCGCAATATCAGTTACATCTGGCGCACTATTTCCACAGTTACATCGTGCATCTAATGTATTAAAAACTGTATGTTGCAATTCACACAGTAACACTTTCAAATTCCTTCCTGTAACAGGAGAGCTCTCTTTTTTGTACCAGATGACGGCTGGTTTACAATCAACTCTTTCGCCACATCCACTTAATTGAAAAAGTTTTGAGCCTACAGCTTGGGAGATTTAGTTATGAAATTTGTTAACACGTCGAGACAACACGATAGGAAAGTCTGTCTAACAGGTCGTTTTTGTATGAGGTTTCCTACACAAATCCTGAGGCAGTGTAATAATTGCAGTGCCTGATGATTGTCAGACAGCTTCTAAAACTATGGTAGCCAACACGTCATCAAACACCATGAGATATTACCCCATGTCAGTTATGCTGAAGGTGTCTACAGATTTTATAAGCAGGAATTTAAATTAAGGTTAGGAACAGTCATAATATAGCACGAATCCTATATAGGACTCTGACTAAATATATATTGCCTTGTTTTAAACCCATCACTTTCAAACTGCTTATTAACCTTTTGGCGCCGGAATTATTTTTTTAATTTTAGCACACCCTGTATATAAAATGTGAATAATACAGGAACTAAATATGTTAGAATTATGAAACAAGCTGGATTTTGAAGAGAAAAAAACGTAGAGTATATACCATGTTTAAAATATTCAGTACCTATATTTGTTGAATAAATATATAAAATCCAACTTTAGAGGTTAGCGGTGCGGTACGACCACTATAGTTGACATTAGGCGTCAAAAGGTAATTGTACACAACTGGTAAACATACCTGAGATCATTTCCGTGAAAATTAATTCCAAATTACAGCCAGTGTCATATCGGTATTAATCGATTCTTCGGAACAGCAACCAAAATTTTAATGGTATTGGCAGGGACTTAAAATTGTCAACGAACATAGTATCCGTATGCGTATTAGAAGGTATTTCAATATTAGATGTGACATTATACTTGTACAGAACAGTACTTCACACTGATATTCAACATTATACTGGTATTAGGCAACGTTTCTAAATGACACCACAAATTATACTGATATCGAGAGGGATTTCAAAAAGACATCCAGCATATTCTCACTGGAAGGAATTTAAAAACCACATATAACATTTAACTGCTTCTGGAACTGGAAGGCACTCCACAATGATATCTACAACTGTAACTGTGTCCGCAAGTTCGTCATCTAACATTGCACTGGTATTGGAAGATACATCACATGAATAAAATATTTGTTATTCTCAAGGCCCTCCAGTAGTACATTGGTAACGAAAGACGTTTAAAAATAAAAACAGACATCACATTGGCACAAGCAGACAGTTTGCAATAACAGCTGACATTCTACTTGCCACGAGATGGCACATCTAGCATAACACAGCTGCTACAGAATACGTCAAAATGATATACCACATGCACTGGTATAGCGTAGTCAGTATAGCGACTCGTTACGGACTGAACGGTCCACGAATCGAATCCCGATGGGGGAAGAGATTTTCTGCACACGTCCAAACCGACCCTGAATCCCACCCAGCCTCCTGTACAATCGGTACCGGGTCTCTTTGCCGGGGGTAAAGCGGCCGGGGCGTGGCGTTGACCATTCATCCCCATCTAGCGCAGAAGTTAAAGAAAGAGTATAGTTGTACCTGTGCTCCCCCTCCGTGCTGTCATGGCCCGTTATGAGGTGAAATTTACCTTTTCCCTATATATGTGATGGCAGTGAGAGACCCATGACTACTTGTCTGAACGTTGCGGTTATGGTGTGCAGGACTGACAGGCATCTTACTAACATCTAAACAATTATAGACATGTACACTAAACTGTTCACATAAAGCAAATACGTTAACTGTTTCAAAATAGTTATATAAATAGATTGTGCCGTAATTCGTACGTACGTAAAGTTAAATGTCTTCGACAGTAAAATTCTACGTAACAATCAAACATACTGTCTATACACAACACTTTAGTCAGCCTAAAAAAAGCTACATGTTTCGGCTGTACGAATCGGCCATCATCAGGCTTCACATTTCAGAAATATGGACAGGACATAATGCGGCTGCAGCCTTAGTCAACAGTAAAAACGTACGGTCGACATGCATGAACTAGCCTCGGCGAGCTGTCGACCGTAAGCGTTTACTGTAGACTGTACAGCTGCAGCTGTATGGTTTCCTTTTTATATTTCCGAAACATGAAGCCTGACGATGGCCGACTCGTACAGCCGAAACATGTAGCTTTGGTGACTTAATAGCTTCGTGTGCAGACGGAAAGTTTTATTGTTACGTATTAACGCAACACGGAAGATACTTTAAGAGAGTAAAATTTTACATCTGTCACGTATAACAGAGCCATATCAAATTTCGCAAAGGGCTGCACAAAGAAGCCATCATCAACGTTCTTCCTCCAATTTCAATTCTCGTGTTCTGCACTGGCCTTCATCCCCCACTGCTCTTCTCTGAAGACTGCTTTACAAAACGCGATCAGTCACACTTTATAAAACGAATGTCTTAATACGAATATGGGAGTCTCCCAACACATCAGTCTCTGCTTGTATAAGAAGGCGTCTTAGAACACGATGGTGCTCCTAATCATTGGGCAGCAACCCGCAACATCACGACACCCCGTCTGGCGTGTAACCTACACAGCACACACCACCAACAAACCTCCCCGATAGGAACTTTTCGACACAGACAAACCCTCGCGTCTTATACAACCAGCCACACCCTCAAGTTAATTATATTGCATGCGTAACAAGGGTGGCGTTGTTGCCGCTATTGGCTTCCTCCTGCAACTTTCCTTTTCCACACTCTTCAAATTCAGTCTGTCGGCAACCTGTCGATCAACCAACCTCCAACTCTATGCAGCAGCCAGTTTCTGTACCACGTAAGAAGAACATGTGTGCCGGAACCCACAAGAAAGTTTGAAAGTATGTACCGGATTTGGTCTCGAACCCCTGGCACAGGACCCGAGAAAGGAGACTATGGACTTGCGCCGTGTAAACCAGTTACCCCTCCTCCTCTCCCCTGTTCTGCCCTAACCGGGGCCTGAAACTGGTCTTGTAGAAGACACTCTGATTTGGTCGTCTGAACAGTTGATATGTTCAAAATTACTTTTAGGACTGGTTGTGAAATTCTGCTTCGGCGAATCTTCAGGCGCGGTCAAAGGATCCCGTGCTGGCTCCACGTGTGTTGCTGGCAGTTCATTCGTATGTTGTTTAGGGACACGTGTTTCTTTTCGGGGGGGGGGGAGTTACTACGAAGCCAGCCCGAAGTATTGGGACTTATTTTGTAAGTAAGATGTCTTGTGATTATATTATACTGTGGTTCAGTAAATCCGGTTGTTTGTTGAAATTGTGTTACATTTACTGGCACTTACTGAGAGCTTCCACGGAAGGGGTGCAAGTATAGCGCTTAGCGGTAACTAGAAGCTCCCACGGCTCAAGGATGTTCCCGACGGAGGCATTGTGTTTGTAATTAATTATGTGCACTAACAAACGAACATAAAATTTAATAAAATTTTATATTATAACCACATTCATAGTACTAGATTTTCGTGGATAGAATTCGATACTAGATGTTTGTGTGAACACAAGTATATACATGGGGGACCACGGTAGCACAGTGGTTTAGGTGCGGAAGGTCGCTGGTTCGATCCCACCTGGTGTCACTGGAATTTTTCATTGACATAAAATCCTTCCGATCGCACTATGGCCCTGTGGTCGATTCTGCCTCTAACAGAAATGAGTACCAGGAGAATTTCCTGGGGGTAAAGGCGGCCGGTGCGTAAGGCTGACAACCTTACCAACATCCTGTGCCGTTGTCATGAAATCTGGGAACCTTAACTTCCTGGAACCCTCTCCCACTCGAGGCCTGTAATGGGACTGCTTTACCTTTACTTTTTACAAGTATATACATCGCTAACTACACAATAATGAATTTTTAATCGACGATATATCAGCAATATAATATGTATACTCTTATATCCACAGCTGTTACCACATTTTTAACAATGAATATATAAATTTTGACTTGCTAATTTTATATGTGTATAAATTTCTTTGTATTATCGTCTCCCTGAAGATACAGAACATTAAGCGAAACAATTACGAAAAATTATGTATATAGATCATTTTGTACAATGTATGTGCATATAGTGCAAATGTCATTTGTTTGTCATAAAACGTCTTATCTAAGCATTTCACACGTGGCTGACCACCATCCTCCTGTTTTCGGTTCTTGAAAACGCAGATGTATTAAGCTAATTCACTGTCTTGCAACTGATCACACTGCAAACCCATTCAGTCTGTCTTGACCCATGGTACTCCGTAAAAAATGTTTTTACGCAGTTACATGTAAAGAAGGCTCTTTCATTTTCCACAGTGGTCACTGTAATTGGAATTGCTAGTCCAGCCGGGTGCGGCTAATTAGCACAGCATTGCAGCAGAATGATATGTTGAGTAAACATGATTACAAATTATGAGAGAGGCAAGTGTCACTGCGCCCCTTGAGACCAGCCGCTACTGCCTGACACTAACAATATATTGTTCACTTTTTTCCATGTGCAGTATTCATGTGTCTCGTATTTTTCTCGCAATTAAAAAAGACTCGTACCATGAATCGTGTTAGAGATTGATCTTTATAATCGAAACCTATTATATCTTCTTGGAGATACGAACTCAGCCTTCAAAGAGTAAATCCTATTACCTCACACCAGAAGATAGAAGAATATGAAAGCACGTGTGTGTGTGTGTGTATGTATATAGGTACGTACGTATAAGACACATGCGGAATGTGACGTCACGTAGTCTGTAAGTACCGACGTTTCGAAGGCCCCCACCTCCAAACGACAGGGCGTCAATTTTCCAACGACGATGAGAATCTCAAATCTTGCAAGAGCTGAGGACTGAAACTGACTCGGCGGTTCATCGCTAATGTGTATCCCCGTTCGACTCAGAGCACCGAGCATAATTGAACTGTACTGCCGATGTTGCGGTTATTCTTTGTTTCCATTTTCAAGGCGAAGTGTCTATCCAGCAGTTCCTGCAGATGTTCATATTACAAACAGGTCTCACCGGTCACAGGGCCTCTATTATTTATCATTCACTGAAACAACCAGACACCTCGTAAGTAACTGAATTCATGGAGCACGGTCCTTCATAAGAACTCACTGATCAGTCTGTCACGAATTTCCCCGCATTTTAAGAACCCCGAAGTATTCAGTCGGTGACAGCACTGCGCATTACGTTCATCCATACAGTATATACCCAATATCTAAACCTGAGATCTCTGCTCTAGTGTACACTGGTAAGAAATCCTCTATCAACACATGTTTTGATACCACAATTTTGGGTTATTTTGACATTTCACTTGTGTCATAATTTTGATACATTAGTAATCATACTGTGCAGTGAAGGAATGACACTAATACGTGTCAATATTTCACCATTTACTTCGACAACCCCTATAGCACACTGCACAACACACATAGCACCCTGACAATGGCTGCAGTTTTCAGCCGAAATATGTAGAAGCATTACAAACCAAATGTGCAATTAGCTGGAAATAAACTTGCGAGTGTAAGACAACTGCACGGGAAATGTACAATATTGTAGTACACATTAGCTGTGCAGTTCGTCGTTACGTAACATTCTCGAACCTGCGGATCAGTTTCCGTCTCTTACGTCGAAATATTCTCCGAAGAAAAACTTTTTTACTTTAAAAAATTTGGAACCTTCTAGAATCCCCGATTCAAGCGCCCATACCGAAACGTCGTGTTCGACTGTAATCTAAATCAATCGCAAAATGATCTCGTTTAAATTGCACGTTCTGTCGTAAGCCTCGCTGTTACTAAGCATTAGAATTCTTCCCTGTATTGTCCAAACGACCCCGGATACAGTGACTGAGCTATACGTTGGACACCGAGAGAAAGCTTTTCGACTCCCGGCACAGGAAAGAGATCCTTCTGTTGCCCAAAGCATCACGTCATTTCGGCCAAACCAAATTCCTATTCAAATGGTACCGAGGGCTCTTTCTCTTCTGATGAAGCGGCTATGGGGTGAAGCTGACATATGCCGTCATCCGGGGTCGAACGAGTGGAGGTGAACCTCCATTTCTCCATGTGACTTAAGGCATGCACAAGGAAAAATGCACCTTTCACTTTCTAATTATTCAATCACTATTCAATCTACAAACTGTACTGCTTCCCCTCATGACTTTTGTTTATACTGGCAAGAAACCTAAGCTGCTATATTCATGACAGCCATTGAAAACCGATCGGCCTTACTGATTTGTGTAGAGGGTGAGAAAACAAGGGCCCGCGGTGACTCCACATGTTTACAGAAATCCAATAGATTTGCAGAAAATTGACTTCGTTTGAGTAGAAGTATTATCGGAGGTGGAGAGGAAGGGCTTGTGGTGATGTACCGACCAATTCAGCACCAAGAACCCCTCTTTCCTCACTACTAAAGCAACCCTCATACTTATCCTTTAAAGGACTGTTCTATTCAGATCCTTTTCGTCACTTTTTATCTCATACACAAGACCACTCCCCTTTCTCGATTTGGTGTTCATACTGACATATCAAGACGCCAACGTTAGGGGCGGGTTTATAAACCAGCAGCAATTTGGCAGTTGAATGAAAGAGGCGGCAAGAGGGATACTGAATCTGCAAGTTGCAGTCTTTAGTTCGAATCAGAATCCCATCTTGCAGAAATTCAGGGACTACGAGAAAATTAGAGGATTTAACACAGAACTACTAGGTGGGCCTTAAACTTGGGTAAAAACTTTATATTATTCACGCTGTGCAATGTCAATATAATTAGTTACATATACCAACAAGTTTAGATACAAGATGTACAACATTACACAGTACCTATAAGTTCTCCTACACGTTTCGGAGAGTGTTTGGCACCTGCAGTGTGATGACCGAGACAACAGTCCGCTCCTTGACGATATATAGCTTTAATGTGGGTAAGAGTATTTAGCACAACTTTATTTGCTGATTTAAACCTCAAACTAATAAAAATGTCCTTTACATAATTCGATTTATAATTTAAATATTAAAAGTTTTAACTTACGAGACCACAACATATGTTTACAAATTTCAAATGAAATGACATGACATTTTTTTAGAACTAATGTCACAGTCGTTGATTCTGTTTGAAAACAGGGCTCTGGGGAGAACATTTGTAAATGGTATGGCCGGAGTAACAGGAAGTTAGAGAAAATTCCATAACGAGAAGCTTCACATTATGCAGAATATTTTGCACATAATCTGTTACTAAGGGGATCAAATCGACAAAAGCTGACAAGTTGGACGTTACCTGGCGACCTCAAAATACTTTGATTCAAAAGCTGTAATAGCCGGTACATGAGAAAAGCGTGCAAAAATGTAGCCTGGTCTGAGAGGAAAAGGAAACTGACGGTCATTGTGTAGATGGGAGGACAATATTAGAAAAGATATGGTGTCAGAGTGTTGAGTAGACTGAAATGAAGCAGGATAGCGCGTTCAGAAGCACGCTATTGTGTATGCAGTTCTGAACTTCCGGGTTACAAAAAGGGCAAGGAATTTCTGGGCTAGCTGAGCGGCTGTTAGCTTGTCAAGAAGGATTCTGTTATACAGAGTTGGTTAATTATATGACGTCATATAGCGTAACAGGGCATTATACTGTGGGATAATAAGTAACAGTACAACAGCACACATGAGGAAGGCACTCAACGAATCTCCTGCAAAGTAACTTGAGTAAAAATGGCGGCAGAGTATTATATGTCAGTTGCTTTAAAGAAAATAACAGAAAGTCCAGATGTCGCGAGAGAAACTGTGCATTTGTGGGGAACCAGCAGAAACGCCCGTTTCGTCGGTCTGAAAAGACCCTCACTCCGTACCACAACTTTCTGCAACTCAATCAAACGAAATGCCCTTACTGCTACACGACAGAGATCTGTAGCAGCTCCCCACAGTTCGTTCCTGTCTGCTCGAGTACCGTCAGCTGCAAGGAAGTAGAACTCGGAGGGCAGAATTACAACTCGAAATTGTCCTAATATGAATAACAACTATAACATGTAACAGAAAATTAAGAATAGTGTCTCCAGTTGAAATTCGATTCAAACTACTGATTATATTTCAGTAAGCCTGTTAGTGGCTCCATATTTTAATTCTTCTATTACGACACAACTTCAAGGTTCAGTGGCAACATATCCATTTTTATTAGTCTGGTCCCGTGTTCGAATCCTCGTACGAAAACCTACTGTCCTAATTGCGTGTAATCACACAAATGATCGAATAGTGTTTTGGAAAATTCGCGCACCGCTGACAATGAACCATCAGATTCTATACAAGTCTGATAAATACGTAACTAAGTCGTTGGCTGTTTTTCAACAAAGGTCTCTGTAAAGAAACAGGTCTCAGTAACAACAACAACACGGTGATTAACCTTTTGACTCCTAATGTCAACTATAGTGGTCGTACCGCAACGCTAACCTCTAAAGTTGCATTTTATATATTTATTAAAAAAAATATAGGTACTGAATATTTTAAACATGGTATATATTCTCCTTTTTTTCTCTTCAAAATGCAGTTTGATTCATAATTCTAACATATTTAGCTCCTGTATTATTCACATTTTATATACAGTGTGTGTTAAAATTTAAAAAAAAAATAATTCCGGCGCCAAAAGGTTAATTAAAATACATCCTGTGGTATATGGCCCTAATGTACTGGTACCAATATGCCCTCATTTTTAGTTGTAAGAATGGCGTGTCGCTGTAGCTACTCCCGTATCCTATTCAGCGTGTTCAGGCTCATCTATAACACTTAGTGACAGTTCTGACGCATCCTACATGTATAAACGTCTGCGCTGCACAAAATATTAATACATTACCCCAACACTACTGCACTACAGGAGCGGCAGTCAGTCCACGTAGCTAACATAAATTAATACTTAATACCTTCGCCACAAATGTACTCTTTTACGTGTGTCTGATGCGACAACAGCCCCTAAAGCCCAGCTTCTCCGACAGACGTCCGATTTAACAAACTGCACGTAAACAGTGTGTAGGTTGGAATGCTCAGTGCGCCTTCTAGTGTAAACGGCACAATAACTGATCGATAAATAATAATTAATTTTATTTTCTGGTTGATCTTCTGGATGGAAGTGACTGGTCACCCCTGTTACACAACACAGAAAGTATTCTCTTACTCGTCACTCGTAGATAACGCATGGTATATTGAAAATTTATCGTCAGTGGAGGTAACGTGCACAAAATTCAACGACACGTTTTCTGAGACAAGTTCCATGATGGGTCATGAAGTTTATGTGGAAAAGGGAAAGTCCACAGGGATTTGAGAACAACAGAGGGAGGAGAGAATGAACTGCGGAATGTGAAGGTGGTAAAGAAATGAAGAAGACAGCTCTCTCCAGTCGAAAATAAGGCATTTTTATGCTTTGCAGGTCGCAAAAAGAGGAGAAATGGGAAGAAATATGAGCCATACTGGGAGAAAACAGCAATAAAACACGATAGGCTATAAAATAAAGAATCGTAGCAAATATTCTCTTTCTATCTGTTGTGATTTTTGAATGACGGAAACAATAAGCAGCGTGCGGTCTGGGGTAAGGAAGGATTCACAGTGTTCCCCTGCCTTCCACTGCACAGTCATTACACTTTACTGGGCACAGATGCTGAGAATGGGCGGTACCTAATGAAGTGTGTCCCAACTCTTTATTTTTACCGAGACTTCACGATCACACTCAGGCACACCACTATCTGTAGGACTCCTCTGGACGAGTGATAAGCCCGATGTTGAAAAACTCTACCTGACAACACACGACACGCACAAGAGACAGACATCCGTGCCCCGGCGGGATTCGAACCCGCAATCCCAGCAAGCGTGTGGCCACAGATCCACGCCTTAGACCGCGCGGCAACTGGGACCGGCACAGGTAAAGCTTTATTAAGTCCCGCGTCATGGAGACATATGGCAGCAGGGAGGTATAACGCCACGCATTCTTTATGTCAGCACTGTACTAGATGGAGTTGAACTGTCAGCTTCACGCTCCGGCCGACATGCAAAAGAACGTCTAGGAGACCTACCGGTTTTATAGAAAGCCGGATGGATCCCAAATGAAGTCAGCCTGCTGTGAAGAAGAGCTCTCCCTTCGTGCCATGCATCGAATCCCAATTACCTGGTGTCTCGCCAGCAGTTCACTCACCGAACTGTTAACTCTCCCGGACCTCAGTCTATTCAAGCAGGCTACCAGCTCGTAATAAGTTATAGGCTAATATATGTAGGTTCTCTGTGTAATGTGCAGTAAATAGTAGCAAACACATTATACCGCCCCGTACGTTGAAGCGAAGCGAGCACTTAAGTAATGACTGAACTCTTTAAAGCGATACACATTCATGGGCGTGGGCTGTTGGGTCACAGGATTAGCGTCTCTTCCTCTTCCATTATCCCAGCTAATCAATTGTCTGAGTAGAGCTATGGTAACAGAACTGATAGCATCTCTCCGAATTAACACCGTGTTATGGCCTTAGAAGGGAGACTGTGCTTGGATCAAGTACAGGCAGGACAATAATTCGCGACGGGATGGTTTTAATAAGGGATTCCTCATGAGTTTGTAACGCACGATATCGTATCCTTTATGACGATGGTACGTATGCAGCATCTCATTAATAAGTCGGAGGGGGCGAGACGTCTACAAGCAGGGAGTGAGAGTTTGTTCTGTGACAAGCCGTGGTTGGGATTCCCAATTTTGAGCGGGAGGTTTCTCTTTTTCACGAATCGGCTAGTGTGGGCGTGTTTTATAACAAAAGACGACAAATTTGTTACTAATAGCATGTTTTGACATTGTTCATGACGTATAGAGTACACCCACCATCGAGGAGCATCTCATGAGCGTGAGAGGTCACGAGGCGGGACGAAGTGGCCAAACGTGTTACGAAATAAGAGCGATCTTTGTCTTGAGCTACAGTGCAGCAACTCCGACTAGCGCTGACTTACATAAATTGGAGAGAATAATCCCTAAACGACGCTGTGTTCGATGCGCCATGTAGTGCACGAACAGAGAAATGGGCCGTTTTCTGAGCTTGTTTAGAGGAATGAGTTCTCTCTCTCGCCTTCCTAGAAAAGCCAGGAAGAAACAATCTGCAGAGTTTCAGTATTCATGTACTTTCACGCAACGTGTGATTAGGAAGAAAATCCACCATTTAGCATGGGCACATAGTTATTAACGAAATGAGTGACAAAGACATGTACGTGGACCGACAGACATTTGTAACTGCACCGCGTGACTGCCCAACTTTGGCGTCCCGTCACAACGTTGCGGTCGATGATAAATTCTCAGCACATCTCGGAGAGAAGTCTCCGAATGCTTATATCTGGGCTAAACAAAATCCACATTCCTTTAAAGAAGTGGAAGATCCTAGCAATATGAAACTCTGCAGGTCGTATGTTGGTGACTTTTCCGCGAAATCGAATAACTCGTTTCTTCAAAAGAGCACTGACATCCGCATAGTTCCGAGGTCTTCCACTGGGTTTCACATCGAACACATAACCACTTAGGTTATCTTTTTTTTTTCATTTACGTAAAACCGAACCAGCAGGACCTGCCGGTTTCAAACCCAAGCAAAGTTCGCTTTATTTCGTACTGCTTTCGGCTACTTCGGGCTTTCTTGTGACCTAGTGCGCCCATAATGAGACGCTCCTCGACGGTCAATACACCTTATCCGCCATGAACAATGTCACAGTACGCTACAACGTAACAGCAATTCGTCGTTTCTGCTATACATCACTCTCGCACTAGCGAATTCATGATTTGTAAACCCCATACGCAGCGAAATGGGAAACCCAGTCACGGTTTATCACGTGACATTCTCCTCGCTTTCTGCTTCCGGACACATCCTTCCTCTTCATATTAATCACGCACCGTATACTATCTTCACGTTAACGAATATCGGCTCTGGCGTCTTTCCTTCATAAAGAACAACCCGACTGCGATAGTGGTTGATGGAGGGACGACCTAGTTCAAAAATATATAGCTTTACTGAAAGACCAGTAAAGCTATTTGACCAATAACATTAATCCATTAAGGTTAAGTGTTTAATGCACTATCAGCACTTTTTAACATCCAGAAACTCTGCGTTTTTCCCCACATAGCAGATATAGCTGTGTTCCATACGTTCCTTACAACAAAGGAAAGAAGGCGAACTGCAATACTGAGTCTTTGTCTTTTTGTAAATTAACCCTGTAAATTTGAATAAAGGTTGACCAATTAGATGAAACTTGCTTTATTATATATTGCTCAACATGTTTCAGTAGTGGTTCAGCCTACACTCGGATACCACAACACCATCAGCCAATCCCGCCACATAACACCAGCACGCCTCAAGTCAGCCTAAACAACACAACAAGTACACGCTAGCTCCTGAAGATGGACGTATTAACGTCTGAAACATGTTGAGCAATATATAATAAAGCAAGTGTCATCTATTTGGTCTACCTTTATTCAAATATCAAGATAATGCACGATCCAATACGCATAAGATAACCCTGTAAAGTTCAGTAGGGGGTTACTAGATACATCTTCAGGTTTCGCATCGTAAACCCCTAAAATATACCCACATTGTTTATGTATTTCATATAATATCCACGGCAAACCACATTATTTCCCTGGACAGTATTCACTGCGCCTATGAAATAAACCTTTAAATATGATAATTCAGGTTAAATTCAATATTTCGAAGGGTTAAACTCTTTTATTTCCTTACCACGACTCATGATTACACCGCTGATAGTTGTTAAGGATGAACTAAGTCAATTCAAATTAATTATTAAAATGATGTAAAACTTCAAGAAGATCAAATACATTCAAATACTAAAAGGAATACAAGATCTAACACTATGCAGTTAATAAGCTTACACAGAGCATACAAAAATAATTACTGATTTCAGTACGGCAGTATTCGGGAGTAGGAATTTGGAATTAAATATTGGTATTACGGTAAAGTTTACGTTAAGTAATTAATAAGAACTTTATCTGATAGAACTACAACGTTTTTGGATCTAAACCCCAAAAGATATTACTTACGTTGGAGTGTTCAGAGCACATCAGGTCTTGTTATCTTAATTCGATGGCTGTGCAGGGAATATGGCCAGATGCAACTTCCTTTACAACTAATCATGAGATAGTATCTCATTCCTAAAACGCATAAGTCAGAGGTCTACCTAAAAAGGGCTGCCCAAATCCTGGACGTCCGGTCGTCCAACCGGATGACCGGACGTTGCGCTTAATACTTGAGGGCCCTCAGGACGGAACTTGCTTCACGTCACGACTCAGGCGCCTAGAATTTTCAGGTGGCTCTTTAAGATTTCTGGAAAATGTGTGCACACTGAACTAAAATGCACAAGCTGTCACATAAGAAGAAAGGTTGGAACGATTACAACTTCCTGTTTAAAAGTAATACAGATAAGCCAACAATTTAACTAAAAGTGACACGTGTACTGCATTCAACCACAACAAATTTTACTATTTTCAATACATGCTACATGTTTTGGTCGTACTGACAATCCTCAGGCATTTAAATATACAATTTTAAAACTCAAAATAAAATCGTGTATTTAAATACCTAAGGGTGGTCAGTACGACCGGAACATTTAGCACATATTGACGAAACTAATAAAATTTGTTGTGGCTCACGGCAGCACGTATATCAATATTAATATGATATACCACAATGGGATGAATTTTACAACAACAACAACAACAACAACAAATGCAACATTTTAATTGTGCGTGCGTATTTTACAGCTACCGAGATAGCATAGTGTGCATACGGGCTGGATGACCGCGAAATCTGATTCCATTCCCGGCACAACAGAGATGTCTCTGCTAGAAAATTCCAGACTGCCTTTCGAATCCACTCAGCCTTCTTTTTCATTTGGTACAGAGGGTAATTTATCCAAAGATAAATTGGCTGATGGGTGACAATGACCCACACCCACCTCGTGCCGAGAAAAAGAGTCCATGGAGTTACACCTCCACTGTCCCACATGCCCTGCTGGCATGCAGGCGGACAACATTACAATATAGTTAATTTATTGTACGTTACTTTAGAAGGACGTTGCCATTAAGTATGTTTTAGATCACTGAAGAAGTGTTGCGGCACTCGTGCCCCAGAGTGCTCTAAATCCAGCTCATTACTGCGTCCAGCAGTGAACATGTTAAAACCTGCTAGAACTGTCCGCATCACAGAAAGAGAGAGGATGAGACATTTTCAATTATATTCAGGAGTGTCATAAAATCGGATCTGTATATGTAACATGATTTACGACAGACAATTACATAAAAAAAAATTGTTTATTATTACTCGTTCGCATGTTTCACGCATCACTTCAAACCAACATACACAAATTCAAGGCGTTGCTAATTGGCAATTACAGCTTAATTGGTGGCTGATGTGGAACTAATTTTATGACAATTCATAAATACAAAAATATCAGGACTAATTATTTGATTTAATACTCATTACTATAGAGATACTATTACAATTAAAGTACTGCAACAAGATCTGCGTTCCACGGCTGTGATAAAGGGTAACAGCAGTTAGGCTACAAACACCCTTTATGAAACAAATGGGCAACAAAACAGTAGATATAAATGTTTTCCGTTACAAAACGCGCCGAGAGTCATTTATCAACAGAGTCAAGTGTCTATGTATGGCTACATAATTACCTAATTATTCCCCTACCCCCAGTGTATTTAGAGTTATTAAACAAAACGAATTCAATTTGCGTTACTATTTTGTACGCTTCTAAAGGAAGGCAGGCAACCTGGTGGCTTTCGAGAACAGCACGTTGATAGGAGAGAAAAGAACACAAGTCTGGAGAAAATAAAGAAACAACGAGTTTAAAAATTTTGTATTCTTTACTAAATATTATCAACGTGTTAAAAAATCAAGGAGGATTAGATGGACGGGGCATTCGGTACTTGCTGGGCAAACAAACAAAAAAACACACACAGCACTTCTCTGAAAAGCTGACAGGCGACGTGGAAAAAATGTACGCATATGAGAGATATATTGAACTTGAGTTTAAACAAGTAAAATATCAGGGTGTGGACTGAACTCAACCAGCTTCAGGACACAGTCCAATGGCAAGCTGCTGTGAACACAGAAATTAACCTAACGTTATCATATAAGGAATAATGTCTCTTGACCAGCTTGATTACCTTCAGATTTTCTAGAGCGTTAATGATTTCCTTTGGAATGACGCCGTATTGATGGGGATAGTACACGCGTAAAGTTAATCAAAATATTCAGTACCCTTGAAGGTGTGACCGTTTGGTTGCCCCCCCAACGTCGGTAAGGAATTGCCACTACTCGCTGCGTAATAACCCAGAAGAGCGCAGTTCTCATGTACCTCGCGGCGGAAGCCAGTAACAGTCCAGTCCAGTCCAGTCCAGTAACAAACGACACGCTCCAATGCGAACGTAACTGGAAATAAAGTGAGTGTAGAGTGGTGAAAGATGTAACGCGCACTTAGAATTGTGATCAGAGCAATTACTTTGCAAAATACAGCCCAAATGTAAAATCTGAAGTCCTTACAGCGTGTAAATTTGGTATTCTCGTTGGCTGATGAATCACTAAATGACCTGTAACATACGAGAAACTTTGGAGGATGTTAGTGCATAGAGAGATAAATAAAAATTATTTTCTGTTTCAAATTTGGAAGTGAATTTTACTCGAGCAAATGCGACTGCTTTAAACAGAGCTGAAGATAATAACAGGCCATGTTATTGGCCAGTCTGTATGTGCTCTCAAAACGGAAGTGGCTCGGTTGTATGCTTAAGTACTTAGAATACATTACGGCCGCAATGAACGCCATGGACATTAAAATAAACAAAACTTGGTCATTAACATGGGATTTATTATGATTTTACGCGATAATACTTAGTGAGTGAAAGGAATTGCCACTAAAACATGCAATGAAAACTCTAACCCTCCCCCCCCCCCCCAAGCTTCCTGTCACACACTTAGGTGGTTTGCTTTAGTTTTGCTGTGGATATTACAATATAGGGAGAAATTTTTTTGGCGTGGGGGGGGGGGGG
>Ga0123354_10006098_pt1 | contig 17800 bp, 10 predicted proteins | sample TergutLab28metaG_2_FD_97872 | JGI IMG/M metagenome (GOLD analysis project Ga0123354, IMG submission 97872) | Labiotermes labralis P4 segment gut microbial communities from Petit-Saut dam, French Guiana - Lab288 P4 | ecosystem: Host-associated > Arthropoda: Insects > Digestive system > Gut ...
ACGGTCATAACTCCGTAACCGTCCAAAATCGGACACATGTTTATATGAACTTTTTTGATCACAAAGGCCTAGGAAATCACCTCCTGCAGTTATGCCCTAAAGTCGTGAAACACCCTGTATTTGGTGTTCAGATTTGTACTTAGCAGCATGTTTTGTATTGTAGCTTTGCTCGGAAAGGTTGGGGAGAAACCACGAACTACCGGAGTAAAGACAGCTAGCGTCTGGAGTAACATTTAAACCCAGTACCAACCATTAAACTCAGTAGTATCTTTTCCAGCTGACTGCCATATGGGATGGTTCAGTCAGACCGACCAAGTCCACCTCCATTTTCAGGGTGATGATATGACTTGAGAAAGTTTTGTAGTACAGAGTGATCTAATGTGATTAGTGGGTGGAAGCTGAAGTTTGCTCTGTCTGGCCTCAATTTTTATTGGATGATTTCATTAACAGTTAGCGTATTTGTCATGGGCTGCCGTGTTCAACTGAACATGAAACCCAGTTCATGTCAATGGTGGCAGTATGTAATTGTATTTGTAATGCTTCATTGGCCATAACGATGCATATAGTCTGTTGCCGTCTGTCGTGTGCTTAATCTACTTAACCCTGTGATGCTGCAATTAAATGCCTGTAGTGATTTACAGAAGACTGGAATATATATGGGACTGCCTAAGAGCAGATACAATAGTAAAGTGTTCAGCATTTTCAGTGTTACACTGTGCATTATGTGTACAGTGTTGTTTGGCTCCAACTGGCCAAGATATATGTGCCTTGTATGTTCTTTGTGGCATGTTCCTGTCGTCCTGTGTACACATTAGTGCACTCATCTTGGGGATCTAATATATGCCAGGCACTTTTAGATCTGAGCTGTCTGTGGAATGTGGTTGGTTTTGAATTTACATGTGGCAAACAACCAGTTCAATGTTAGTATGGGAACATGTCTACATGTGGAGTTTTACTATTTCTCCATGGCATATTGATGCTGCACAAAATGGGTGTAGCTACCAGAACATCAAGCATGCAAAACGCACATAAGCTGTAAATATATACCAAGAAACTTACTGGTATGGCTGTGCTACCATGCCAGCATTCTTCTTCAGTATAAGCTGTTGGTTAGCTGAACGTAATGTCATGATGATGAATATCTGCAACTTGCTGAGACCAATCAATTGCAGCTTAGATATAAAACACATAGCATACACTGCACTAAGGTAATGTGGGGCAGGCATATGGGAACAGAGACTTTGAAGAACATTCACAGACAATATTAACTGAATTCTGTAGGTAGGTGACTCAGTGTGCAGTGAGACAAGTGCAGATAATGACTGCCCGAAACTGATTGAGAGTTAGATTCTGGAATGTGTAGGGTTCAACACGGAGAGCAGGGTAACAGGACTGTCATTGACTGCTGGCATAGATTGTTTGAGAAGCTGATTTGCAAGGACAGTTGTAACCCTCATTGTCATCTGTGTGACATTCAGTACACATCAGTTTGATTTTCTGTCAGCAGCTGGTACATACTTTCTGGTGTCCTGTCAGTGTTTCTTCTTTCCCCAGATGTCATATTTGAAACTAAACTGCACATGTCACTTTTTTGTGCCAGTTGTAGAGAGAAACAATCTTACTGAGCATTTGTTACAGATTGAGTAACCAAACTTTGTTTTCACTTGATTGGACACAGCAGACCAGCTACAGGGGTTTGTATGTCCCACGGGGCTTTATAAGAATGTCCTGTAATTGACATGTTCTTGGCCACAACTGAAACAACCCTTTGGCATTTTCAGCAGTTCACTGTGACTTGACTGCATAAAGCTGACTACCATGCAGTCGTCTGTAGTTTCTTGAGGTTGTGCCGTGTAGATTATCCCAGCTACTTTGTTGTTTGACATTCTACAAAGTACATTGCCTGAACGGTAGTTGCACCTTCAGGACCATACATGAAAGTTGCAGTAACATTCCCCATCTCTCTCGGAAGTTTGTGCAGCTGCTGTTTTGTAGTTAATGTTGTAAATTAAAATGGATAATTATGTAATGGCATCAAGTACTGTAACATTCATACCACTTTAAAGAAATTCTGTACATTTGTTAAAACTATTCTTGAGTTGAGTTATATGATACTCTGTAGGCACTGAATGTCTGTCTGTATGTCTCACAGGCCGAAGCCAGAGCATGCAGTCTCTGAACCGAAGCAGTGGCGGAGGAGATACGTTCAGGTTACGGCGAGGGCAGGGGCGTGTATTCCGTGGTAACAACTCTCGGCGCCGGTCATTCAGGAGAGGAGGGCGTAAGTGTTTTGTCTTTCTTGGGTGTAGTATGCAGAGCTGTGGTATTATGGAGCTCCAGCCTTTGCCTGATATTGTAACTTGACTGGACAGGTCTAATGAGGCATGTTTAGTGCAAAAGGGGTACTAGACTGTAACTTTCATATTAATCCAGCATGGCATTTTTTGATAGTAGGTAGCACAAGAATCATTCAGATGCTTTTTGATAAGATCAGTTGATGTGTAATGGCAGTGACACTGGAAACTTGGTCTCATGAAGTTGGCTGTGTGCTTTGGTTTTTGTGGGTGAAACATGTTCATGCCATTGTAATTCACTGCTGATTGAAAGAGGTAGGTGGTGCTGGTGTAGTGAGAGTGGAGGGAGCATTCAGAGAATGGTGCAGAGCAAAGTGGACATCCATTGGTTGGCCTGTCACGTGAAGAAGGAATTGAATGCAATATGAGTGGAAAAACTGATGATGGAGAAGCAGGATGTTACCATTTGCATGGGAATGATAAAGTGGAAATGGCTGTTTGTACATGTTAGTGGCTGTTAGTGCAAGTGTCTGAATTTGACTGTGACATAATTTTTACACACATGAAAAGCTGGCACAGGTGCATCAGTGTACCTGGGGATTACAGTGAATAAAAATAATGATACTGCAGCAGAATAAATGAGTTGCTTTGAATGCTGTAATGACTTCTTATTTGTTTCTATGACCCAGTGCAATGTACTTATTGAGCCTCTTGCACTGGTTTCTCTCGATGGACGGTACCACGACACGAGCACTATGTTGTCTTGACATTGGCTTCACTTCTGAGTCATCCTTGAATTGTGTCCAGCCAAGAGACACTTTGATGCATATTGTTACCTGCACATGTTCCAGGGTCTGGTCTTGGCCCTCCTCAAGGAGGTCGTTCCTTGCGTGGGACTCGAGGCAGAGGCGTGGGGAACAGGTTTACACGAGGCAGAGGAGGATCATTTAGGTGAGTTCTTCTGCTGTTTGTAGTTTGTTTTAGCAAGCTGTGAATGTAGTGAGAGACAACCAAGCAGAACATCACTTAATTTGATTGTAGTCAACTTCAGCCCGTTGACCCTAATATAATGCCATCTCTGTTTTTAGAGATTAAACTGAAAAGGATCCTTTTTTACTTATCTTTTCTATGGCTGTAGGCAATCATCTGCAGATATGGCAAATATATGCTTACGTATTAATGGTTTTGTGTGTTCTATATGTTTATATATGTTTGCTGCCATATAAAGTACCAATAGCATATTTACCTGTTGCTGAGTTAATGAAGGGGCTAAATTTCATTCCACCCTTGCATTAATGAAAAATTTTTTTGTTCTCACTGACACCAAAAAAATAGTAATTCCAGTAATGACTTCTAATGGTGCCTAGTTAAATTACATAACTGAACACACACGCACGCACACACACACGTTTTTAGGAAGAATAATGTGGGTTACATCTTGTGATGCTGTGTTACTTGACAGTTGTGTTACATGACACCCTGTTTTCCTCTCGATATGAAGTATCAGTTCAATTCCGTGAAGTTGAAGGGTGGGTGGTTAAAGGTCCCTGCAGCCGCTTGCACTTTGGAAGATAACATTATGATGTGCATGGAAGATGTGATGATATGGAAAGAATTCTTTGAAGTTGCTGTCATGAGACTGTATTTTCAGACGTAGTGGACGCATGCGAGGAGGTAACAGTCGTGGGTCTCGTGGACGGCAGACACGGAATGTTCCCTCGAAAGAGGAATTGGATCTGCAGCTGGACCAGTACATGGCAAGCACAAAGTCACACCTTGACAAAGAACTGGACTCATACATGAATCAGGCACAAGATGAGATGTGGGACTGAGGTGTATACACGTGTGATAACGTGTTTTTTTTGTAACTGACAATTTGCAAAAGTATTCATTATATACTGTTCATGAGTAAATGTGCGTCAGTCTTATTTCCCTTTCAGAATTGAAATATAGTTTGCAATCTGAAGACGCAATATGCGGATGGACTACAATTGTTGGACTGTATTTTCAACATCAGATTCTTACACGGTGGTTTTAAGATGTTTTTGGACATTTTTTGCAGTGACTCGTGTGAAATGTTTGTGGTTTACATCAGTACATCCAGTAGTGCAGTGTAGTGCCTTAAAGTAGGCCGATGACTTCCTTCCCAACTTTAATAATATCCAGTACACAGTAACAGATGTGTGTGGCACAGATCACTGGAAGTCTCAGTCGGTGAACCCTTTTGAATTTCATTGTCCGGTGCTATAAGCAGATTGAATACATTGTTGTCCGAGACAAATTGAAAGTTTTGTAAACTAAATACTGTATTTACCTGAATGCAAGATGACTCTAATTAAAAATGACCCCCCCCCCCTCCCCAAAAAAAAGTGTGCCAAGGGAAAATGTATATATCTAAATCTAAGACCACCCCTCAAAAATAAAATATCTGCTAAAAATATATTTTACTATTTCATACACTTCATACACAAAGCACATCAGTTTCTGTCTACCTGTACCACTCAGTTACACTGTCTCCATCACAGTCGGTGCCTTCATCTTCCTCACGCTCGCTCCTAACATTCCCATCCACTTCACTGCCATTCCACACAACACACCATCAGTCCTATCCACTGCATTGCATGTAGAATACATCCTAAAACCCTACACAGTCACTGCTGGTGAGATGAACTGCCATGTTGTTACGATCCACACTGACTAAATAATACATTTATATTTCTTGGTTTATAAATTTATTGAACCCTTGAAGATTCACAGTTTTCTGCATAGATGGTATTTGTGGTGTTAAGAATTTAAATACATGTGTTCTGGATTTCTCTGTCGTGTCTGTGGTCTGATCAGTCTAGGTCATGGTTCTTTTTGTGGTTTTTAGTTTGATTGATTGGTCCAGTTTTTTTATTGGGCATTGTAGTTAATTTTTAATTTTCCTGTAGCCATTTTCCTGTTACTGCCCTTGGATTAGATCTGTTCTCAGGTTAGTATCTTTAACTAGTTACTGTTTCTGTGGTCCCCAGTAGAACAGTCTAGGGGGTCCACCGGGTTAAATGTTTCTTTGCCTATAAATGGAGAGGGAGCCGGCTTCCGAAAAGCTGTGATTCTTTAAAAAGAATTAGACAATGGACAAATTCCCCAAAAAGAAGATGGTGTTAAGTGACCTTCAGTCATGCTGTATTCTGTCTTTTGGATTTCATGACACTTGAAGTTGGAACCAATAGCCTCTCCCTATATCTCGGCAAGGAATTACCACTCATTGCTGAGTAACATCTCAGAAGAGCGCAGATCTTACATGATGATTCGGTGCTGCAGGTCTTCATTTGACACTGATTGGTCTGGTTCAGAGCAATCCTGTTCAACACTTTATACATGAATTTAAGTTGACCTCACATATTTAAGTGCCAAATGTTGCATTTGAGTAAGTATGTTATTGTACATGGTTGTTCCAATACACCATATCATGTATAAACATTCACCAAAATGTTGCACTGTCCTACCTTCTTCTCTTTCCTAGTCTTGTATGTCTAGTTTGCACTTAACGTTGATGTCTGAGGAGTCTCGTTGAGGCATGTGCTTCCACAGTAACGTATCCTTAATATTATTTCATGCCTGTGTCACAGGTGTGAACTTTCTATCTTCTTGTTTGGTTTAAGAATTCAGATGTGAAAGGAAACTAGCTCATAAGCCAGATTCATGGCACATGCAAGAGGCAGTAGCAAATTCTCTTACAAAGTAATAGTTGTGCAGGACACAGCCCCTCCCCCCCCCCTTTTTTTTTTTTGCCTGAGAAGACAGTACCTGTGTATATCTTGGTAATGTGATGTTTAAATATGCTTCTTTGTTGATGACAAGTGTTAGCAGCTGAAGAATATATGCTATCATGTTACAGTAGTAGTGTATTGGCACTGACTGACTGAGGGGAGTCACATGGTGCAGCGCAACACACTGGTATATAACTGTGTGTTTGTGTGACTGTAAAAAATTTGCACTATGTTTAGAACTGCGCAGGGGGTAGTGGTATAGGAATTGCAACTAATCACCGTGTAGTAACTCAAAGAGCACAGTTCTTATCTACTGTGCAGTGGAAGCCTTAAATTACTCTTTAAATTACGGTGCATTTGCTTGCTGCCACAGTAGTGTCACTTATAAATCTAGTGGTGGGTTGTATCCAAGTGCAGTTGCAGCATATCTTAGCAGTGGGACAAACCTGGGGCTTTCCCTGGGTAATGGGCTTTCGTTCATATCGTAGGAATGATGCTGGTTAGGTTTCCCCCCAGAACTTAACAGTGGCATCTTTTGGGTTTAACATGAATGATGGACCTTTGCCACGTAGGATATAAATAGACTGTCATAGATATAAAGACGACTGGCCAGAAACTCATTGACGAAAACACGACAAGATTTTTGACATTCTGAATATAATGCTATGCAGATGATGGCGTCAGTTCTCAACCTGAACCTTGCCATTCTGTTTATATTCTTTTAGTCTGTCCCCGATAGTGACAGTACCAGCGTAAAAAAAAACGGGTTCCAAACGTACATAAATACCAACTCCAACATAATGGATTCCTATATTCAAACTGGGATTTCAATCACAGAATTAAAAGTACTTTTCCTCAGGTCACCTCCTGGATAAACGGAACACGCATTCGATTGGATATATGATCCTTGCGGATTTTGTACGTTAGTTCTGCGTGTCTGCCGTATGTGGCGCTAGTGTTCCTCCAAAACACCCACACACATCTTCATGTTTGTACCGTGCATCAATGACGATTAAAGCAATTTATTACCCAGCAGATGCACAACATTAGAATTATTGTAAAATATATAATGTTGCTCCAACATGTTTCGTATCACAAGGAATCCATAATCAGGGAACTGTACAGTGCTTGGCTAAAATTACAGTACTGGTTCTGTCGTGTACGTTGACATGGGCGTAGTCGGTGTTATGGGAGCATATTTGCCAGTGGTGCGTGTGTGTACTGCTGCATCTAGAGAGGCACTGCCTCTCTAGACTGTGCAGTACACACACGAATGATATATAATAATTCTAATTCTATCTACGAATTGTATATTTGTGCATCTGTTGGATAATAAATTGTTTTAACCCACACACATATTAAGGCACCTCCAACTATTACACCCACTGCACATGACCAGAGAGACGACGGTGTCTGCTTCTAAACGTAGCTAGCGTTCCCCCTTCCCTCCATTCCTACTACTCCGCATTACTATTTAGACTAAGATTAGCCGTTTGTTCCATTCATAGCGTTCCTCTATTAATTCCTTTGTACATTGTCCATACTGACTTTGGTTAGTCCTTCAGGTTATTCCTAACGATTCAATCAATGTCTTTCTCATTTCCTTCCAACGTATGTGGTGCATCATTACCTTTCCCTTTCACCCTCATTATATAAACTGATGATCATCTTAACGGACGGATAACGGCAAGCCATTTGAAATATTCGTAGGGTTCCTCCTTTCCCTCAAGGGTTCGGGCTACCTTTTGTCATCTTAGCCCTGGACGTCAGTATTGCTTCACTTGTCCGTGTGTGTAGTGTTGAGTGTTGTGCTTCTTAGTTTCTCACGCGTTTGTATAGATTCTTCATTTTCATCGAGATTTTGTTCCTCACGTACGACATCGTTCTCCGCGTTCCTGTCCACACTTTCCAACATGAGCATCAGTTTGGCTCCGTAACCATCAAAGATAGGTCCCAATTCTGTAGAGGGGCCAAGTTGGACTACGTTCGCAGAAGATCGGTTGTCCTAAGAAGACTGTCAAAATCGACGACAGCCAGTTCGATCGGCGCGAGTACAATAGGAGCCACGCTGCGAAATGGCAGTGGGCGTTCGGCAGTGGGGAGCGCGAGTCCGGAAAAACATTCCTCCTTCCTTTTCTGGACAGAACCGCCAACACGTTAATGTATGTTCTTCGTGAATGGATCGAGCATGGCACTATAGTCACTAAGTGACTGCCGGTGTGAGTACCGGCACCTGGAAATGCACGGCTATGCACACCAAACCATCTACCAGATGATCGGTTTCGTTTATGTGCGTAATGGGGCACATACGTACACGATCGAGAGCACGTGGCGGCATGTGAAGACATTCCTCAAACCCTACAACCGGATGGCGGACTACGTCACCTGGCTCGCTACATGTTTGCAGTGGGTCGCTCATCCGACAACGTCGACCACTTATCCTACTTCATGCGTATCGTTGCAAGCATTGACTGAAGCGCGTCACCTGCCCCCGGCACTGGTCACTCGCCGTCGTCCCATTCATCACTTCAAACGTATCGTCACCCACATCCCGCTGAAATTATGAATTACTGTACCACATTCTGAAGCAGCTTCTATTTTAACACCCCGCGTTTCAATCAGAAACTACTATACATACCACTGTACGTCACAAAATTTACCACCACCGCAAGTTTGAAGTTTTTAATACAACACGTTTCCCCAGATATGAAGTAGAAAATTTAGACGAATATCATGATGTATACATTGCCTTAGTACATAGCATGTAAGTAGAGCTAATGTCAATATTTATGACCCGCATTAAGTAAGGAATTATTCGACAAAAATTAACATTCAACACGTCATTTCAGCATCCAACATACCTACCCCCACATAGCTTGACTGTTCACAGTCGCTGAAGGCGTACTTTTTCCCACTTCCACACCACAGGTCGCACATTACTGACTAGGAATTCACTACGGCCAGAAGATGACATCATGGACTGCGAAATGAATTGAATTCAATAATCCATGCGTCTGAACATTAATAACCGTGTGGGCCGTTCGAGATGGACTGGCATGAACACCAAAGAAAACCGTTCCATTTCGATAGCAACCATTTCGATCTCACTTCCGATGGCTGTATAATTGAACACACACACAGAGTAAAATTGGCGCGAATGTTACACTTACGTGTGATCTGAATAGTCGAATAAATGTGGTTAATCGCTGTTTTGTAACTACTGTTTCTCTCCAGTTCCATCGCTTCTTGGGGGCTGAAGTATATATCTTTTTAAGTTAATTCGTAGCAGATACTGATTAATGTGATGCTAGCGATATTGTATTGACCTGGATATCTGATTTTGGTAAGTAAGGTATGCAGCGTCGACTTTGAGTAAAGTTTTATAGCTTTGGATTGTTACTAAAATCATGTTGTTTATTGTAGGTATGAAGATGACACAGTTCAGTTTTTCGTCAACAAATGATCATTTGACAAAATCTCATCAGAAGGCGTCACGCATTCTTGATGAAAACAAAATGAAGTCAAAGGGACTGAGTAGTAAGGTCTTCTACGGAAACAATGCTTCTTATATTTTGTGAGTAATTATGTTTTAATTAATTGTGTGATTTTATTCTTTGGTGTGGAATTCGTTTACTGTTTTTTTTTTGCGGGCATGTCCCATAACAAGATTACGGCGTTAACCTGGAGGCTAGAGTGAAGTTCATTGGTTGCTGGTGTGTTGATAATATAGAAGGTGCACAGGTAAGTTTGTGTGACAGCTGGCGTAAAGTCGAATGACAGCTACCAGACCAAGCACGTTGATCCAAGACATAATGCTTTGGACTTGTATCTAGGACGTTTTGTTTTAAAGTGACTGGTATGGAGGCTGCTGAGTGAGGGTGTTATGGAATTTTTCTGAGTCTGCCTAGGTAATTGTGGGTAAAATAGAATAGAATTTATTTTTATTCCATAGATCCTGCATGATACAAAAGTCAAGAATGTAAAATATGTCATATACATACAATGGAATATAAATATAATTACTTGATTTCTAAAACTGTATGCACCCAGTAGTGTTACAGTTATAACGTGATGGTAAAGTAACGTAACAGTGTTAAAGAATAAGTATGTGCATTTCTTAGGGACAGGTGGCAGGCTGTTGTGAATGCAGTAGTCAAACTTTGGGTTCCATGAAATGCAGGAATTTCTTGTCTATCTGGGAACCAGTTGGCTTCTCATGCAGGATTCTGCTGCATGGAGATAACAATGAGTAGTTCTTCAGTTTTGTTTATAAGCCCTCTTATGTTCTGATTGTAAATTGTAACATTACAAGCACAGTGGTTAATGTTCTAAATATTGGGTCTACGTACTGGCAGTTATTTGGATGTCTACTAGATACATTATTCTGCTTTTGGGCTTCAACCTAAAAGAGGTCTGGTGTGTCAGTTCGAGCACATCTGCTGCCTGATGCACTCACAGTCCTTCCATTGAGTGCTGCGCAGTCTGACACCCCTTATCAGATAATGTGTGGGCTCTGATTGATCTGGGGCGGCAATGATATGTTGCAGTCATTAACACTGTGGCTGTTGTCACCTTTAGTTTCTAAAAGAAATGGTTGTGTACAAGATGACAGTGAATAAACTAAATCAAGAGAAAAAAATAATGGATTCAATGTGACAAACAGTTGATATCAGCTGTGCTTTAATATGAAGGTCAGTTTGGTGTGCTTAGTTGGAGAGTGCTTTGTTTCTACTGTCCATGCTGAGTACTGTACAGTGCTTTATTACACATTGTTGCCTGTTATTAATTACTAAGAAAAGAAGGTGCAGTATTTTTAGAAAACAAAAACGTTTTGTGTTATGTGTTAGGTTAGGTTCAGAAGTAATGTGAAATAGCATTCAGTATGTGTGTTAGACTGTATTGTGAGGTGGTGTTCTTGTCTCCAAGTGACTGAGGACTTTGGAGGTGTCCATAGCAGATCGCAGTAATTGCTGAAACTCAGAACCTTGTCAGAGTGTAAAAAAACAAGTGAATTAAAAATTACAGAACTTTGTAAGAACTGTGAAACTCCCAGGTGTTTATTCAACCTTTATCAACCAAAAGGGATGTCATGTGCTGTGAGGATCTGATGGCTCATTGGGAGATACCTGTTTGTGTTACATCAAAGTATTTTTATTCTCATTTCCAAAAGTGGAATCTGTATTTCCTGTATTTGTTTAACCTTTTGGCGCCGGAATTATTTTTTTAATTTTAGCACACCCTGTATATAAAATGTGAATAATACAGGAACCAAATATGTTAGAATTATGAAACAAATTGCATTTTGAAGAGAAGGAAACGGAGAGTACATACCATGCTTAAAATAGACAGTACCTATATTTGTTGAATAAATATACAAAATGGAACTTTAGAGGTTTGCAGTGCGGTACGACCACTATAGTTGACATTAGGCGTCTAAAGGTTAAAGTGCTTCTGTTGGTTTTAAGGCTGATCTGAGCCAAACTTCTAATTTAATTGTTCATCTCTGAGGAGTAACGTTGCTTACCAACTCCCCAGTGATTTTTTTTTTCGGAACTCCAGGATTATTTATTTAACTCTTCAAACAGTCATTATTACTGCTCTCTTTTCAAAAGAATTTAAATAGGACAGAATTATCTGAAGACATTTCAAGAATTCGTCTGCTTGTCTCCTAAACACTTTTGTTAAATTCACACCCCTTGACCTTGTTAGTTCATCAAGTTAGTGCTGGTACAGCATCGGTTTATTGTTGACAGTTCCTTATGCTTGTGTGCTGAACTGTTAGTGTTGGACAGTCTGCAGGTATAATGTTTGGTGTGGTAACTTAAATTCAGACCTGTACTGCTAAGAAAGGAAGGAAATGTGATTGCTGATTGGAAGGTGGTCCCTGGAATGAAATTGTTATACAGAAATCACATATAAAAAAATTATTTAAAGTTTTCATGGCAACTAAATTAAATGAAACATTTTCAGAAAATCGGATATAGAGTGAAAATAAATTTTAGACATGGATCGAAAGTGAAGGTATTTAAAAAGAAGTGAACTGTTTGAATACATCAGGCACAGTTGGATGTATTTATTATAATAATATACTTTTTGTTTGGGCTTTGTGACATTAAAATTATATTAATCAGGGGTTCCCAAATTTTCTAAAACTTTTAGGAGTTGCCTCAAAATTCTAGGTGCCAGAAGGGTGACATGAAGCAAGTCCTGTAGTGAGGGCCCACAGATGTTATGTGACACTCTACAAAACTTACTTTTCCAGGCAAGCTGGCATCTGGAATTTTGTGCCCCTATATTAAGAACATGATATGACGACCAGCTACAGAAATGAGTATTTAAACAGAATGATCTGCAGCTATGAGTAAATGAGTTGACTGTAAGGTGCCATGTGTTAAATGTCAAGTTAAGTACTTGGAGGTATGTGAGCGAGGTAGCTCAGTCAGTATAGTGACTAGGTTGCAGTTTGGAGTACTGGAAAAAGAGAGTCAATTCCCAGCAGCATAAAAATTTTTATCTTTGCCACCATGTCCAGACCAGATCTGGTGCCTACCCGGCTGTTTGTTGTAGAGGTATCTTGTAGTTAAAGCAGTTGCGGTGTGATCCTAACCACTTGTATTAAACTTGTTCATTGGTCAGGAAAGATAGCATAAGAAGGTCAAGGCTGGCAGTAGGTCACACTGAATGCTGTGCAGTAGGGTCTTGAAGTTTGCAAAGCTCAGAACTTGGCATCTTTATCATTTATGACCAGCCATTGTAGTGTCAGTGATTCAGTCTTTCGTGATCACGTGTTATGTCATTGTGATTCTCTTGTGTCTATTTTTGGCTATTGGAGTGAGACAGACAACATGCCTGGCAAGTTTCCCCCCCCCACTGTCATGCCTTTTTTCAATTGGCTTAGCCTTGTTTTTGCTGTTTATGGGATGTGACCCCCCCCCCCCCTTGCAATCATTTAATGTATTTTATGCTTTCAAAAATGCTTCTATTTTTTTTTAGAAATGAATTTTTACTAGTTTTGTCCTTTTTGAGGTTATTCTGTATTTTTATTATTGTGTGTCAAGTTTCTGCAACAAAAATGGTGTTCTGCATTGAAAATGTATTCCTCTTTGTGATGATTTTATCAGTCCCAATTAATCTTGACAGTTGAGACTATATTGTGCCTTCTTTAGCTTGTAGCTATTAATTCAGTCTTGATGCTTTTGAACGTTTTATGTTGGCAGTTGTGGTCATGCCGTTCGTGACAGTTCTGCGGCTTTGAACGACCGAATGCAGAATTCAGCAGTAAGCAAGGGGACTGACAGTAATGCCAACAATCCAGCAGAACAGGGCTCCAAGGGGTATAAGTCAGCCCTCCTGCATGCCAGGTACAATGTTGGGATGTTAACTGATACAACTGACTTAACAAGTATGTTGGATCATGATAGATGTTCAAAATGGAGGAACATGTTTCTTTCAGATGTAGGAGGAGGGATGCAAGTGGCAGACCACTCTCTCCCGTATTGAAAGATGTAAATGTGACTATAAATTCAGTACAGTCATCATCAGAATCACAGAGCATGCCTTCCATTGCTAGGCGCAAGTTGCAACCCTCCAGAACCAGGTAATGACTTCCAGTTTGCTGTTATTCATTTTTACTGTCTAACTTCTGTGTGATTTACTGTAATTGGCATTGATACTGGGATTCTTCTGCTTAGCAGGGCTCTGCCATGTTTTGAGCAGTAAGCTGCAGAGGCCTGGATTCAGTCCAAGGCCAGTCCTAGTGGGATTTGTGGTGGGACAAAGTGATTTTGCCCTGATTTTTAACAATTGTGTGTGCTTTTTAACCCCTTGGTACTTCAAAGATAGGCACATGTCTGTGCTGATGTGCCTCTACACCCACCTGTTACTACTACTACTACTGACTCAGGTGGTGTTGAATCTAATGGTTCTGCTAATGTAATGTGTTAGTTAAATGGCAATGGAAAATACGATCTTGGAGATCAGATGATTGTGAGAATATAATATTAAAAGGCATCTCAGAGATGTAGGTTTCAACACACGAACAGAATTGAGCTGAACCAGGATAGGTGTGTAGGTCAGCATTTGTCATGATTGTTGGTGTGTTGCAGCTTGAGCTCACCACCCAGGAAGCAGAGCCGAGTCTCTGGTTCACGCCTGCTTTTGTCTGAGGACTGTCGTGCAAAGCGCACTCTCCTCTACACACAGCTGGATCATGTGTAAGTGTATTGTAAGAGATTCCTGAGATAGGTGTTGGGGGCACTGTGTGCTAACGTTGTGTTTAGAACCAGCTTTGCTTGTTGATACCCTTAACAGGAGAAGGATGATGTGGTATGGGGCATGGAATAATAGCATCTGTGTGAGAAATTAATGGGAAGGTGGCAAAAATTACATGATTAGGAGCATCATCATTAGTACTCTTTGCCAGCCGTTGTTTGGGTAGTGAAATAAAAGAGGGTGAGATGGGTGGGGCATGCAGAGTGATTCTTTGTTTTTGAATGTTTCATTGTTTGTAACGCACAGGGCTGATCAGTTGAAGTGCTTGATTGACAAAATGGGCAGACCTAATCAGAGTGTCTCTTGTTGCAGTCCTGTCAAGTCTGTACATCCCTCAGTCATGAATGAAGGTGACAAAGAAAACTGGGACCAAGTAGCTGAGAAAGCTGGCATGCACAAGATCCTTCAGACACTGGAGACCAATTCTGATGGTGATGAGCCAGTTCTCACCAGTAGGTGGTACCATATTTGTAATGGAGCATTACATTGCTATAAATGAGCACTGACATGTAAATAACTAGACTTCTGTTATTTTTAGGTGTGTTATTTAAAGATGCTATCAGTTGCTAAGAATATATATTGACAGTGATAGATTAATGAATGAGTATGGTGCATTCATGGAATGACACTGACAGAGGACAGTCATAGTCTTAGCAGAAAGACCTGTCCCAGTGCCACTTTGTCCACCACTGATTCCATGTGCACTGGCCTGGGATTGAACTGGGTCCTTCTTTGTGAGAGACTGGCAACTGACTGCATGAGCCTTGACATGGCCTGGACCAGGCATGATTTGGTAGTTCTGTGTCAAATTTATTTTGTAGCTTTGCTGAAGGTGGAAGCAGAAGTGGCTTTTGAATTGTTTTCGTGTTAGTTTGAAACATACACGTATGTGATGGTTAAGTGACATTGCATGTTGTTGTCACTTTCTGTTAGATGGCTTTAAATGGTTGATGTCGAACGGGCAGCTGAACGTTCCCAAGGTCATAACAGATGAGAAGTCATTACAAAGTTAAATGTAGCTTATTTATTGCACTGCAGTCTTTAAACACCATCCTTAAGCACCTTGAGGTATTTCTCCCATCTTTGCATGAGGTTAAACATTTTGTCACAGCAGAAACCAGGCAAGCACAACCATTTGTGAGCAGCCATTTTCAATTTGTTGTTGCTGTGGAATTGGTGACCTCCCAAGTGTTGTTTCAATGGCCTGTTATGAACTGTGATCCTTCAACATGACAGTGCAACTTGACACACTGCATGTCAGTATCATCCATATCTTTGAGTCATTGAATCAACACTTTGAGTTCACCAGTTCCACCATAAAGAGGATGTGGCAATGGCTGTATGTGAAAGGTTGAGAGTGCACGAGCCCAATTGCTACCACAATGAAACTTTGAATTTTATGCCAGGATAGGACAAGGGTGTTAAGTCTTTTGGCTGAGCTGGAGGTTGTACTGCAGTGGAGTAAGTGAGCTACATGTAACATAATGAGTTGTCATTTGGTTTTTATGATCTGCAGAACCATACTTACTGAACATCACTTGTGGCCTGGATTATGTGACATTGTATGATTATGTGCTACATAGGTGTGTCAGCGGGGGGCCAGGTTCCAGACCAAGAACAGATCAACAGCTTGCCTGCCATTGTATTGGCTGGTACACCCATACGAGAAGTATTGCCACAGGACATAGGGTGAGTTTGTGCTTGACTGGGGTTTGTGAAAGGCCAGATACTGCAGTAGGTCACTGGTGTGCATGGTTAGTTTGTTCTGGAAGTTTCTGTGTAAGTGAGGAGTCTAACAGCGCAATGTATTTTTGACATCTATATTTGTTTCAAAATATAGTTACAGCTGAAAACAAACTGCAAAATTATAAAAAATTTGTGTGGAGAGCAATTTCAGAGTAAAGACGAAATATAATTAATGTGTTTGCACAATAAACTGTGTACATTTGGTACTGTTGACTGCAGAAGTCATATTGCCTCAACTGTTCAAATGAAACTAGTTCTTCTATGTGCGTGTGTCTATGGATCTGCATTACTTTGAGCGCTGTTAAGTTGGGGACTTATTATGCTTAGTGCCTGAATGTTCCACAGTTTTATGGAAGGCCTATTTGACTGCTTTTTGATGTACTGTCCATTCAACAACATTAGAATCATTCCACTTCAGGAGATTGTAACTTGCAGTTTTCCAAACCCACCTGGCAGCAACCGTTGTTGGATGAATGCCACCCTACAGATGCTGTTGGGGATGGAGCCATTCATGGAGGAGCTTGAATTCTTCTGCTTGAGGCGTGACCAAAATAATCGGTGTGAAGTACTTCAGTCATTCTTTGAGGTTATGAAGTATCGGCGATGGCGACGACGCTTGTCGCTGCGTTCTGCACTCCGGTGAGTACTAAGTCAAAGTTTGGGCACAAACAATGGAAGTTTAATTTATACAGGTGACACTTTTACAAGCAACCCAACGGATTTCTGTATGACGGTCAAGGAGTGGGCCATCATATGAATATGTACTGTGCATAAAGGCAGGGTTATGAATTGGGGGTTTTGTTCTGGGATTGTCATTTCATGTCATAAAATACAGATTACAAAAATAAATGAAAAGAAATTAAAACAAATATTGTGTGCCGTTTTATACGAGGGCTATCCAGAAAGTAACTTACGTTTTGGTGTGGCGAGGCGATGGGCGGGGCTAGCGCAGCCATTTTGGTGTCAGAGCGCCCCCTCACTAAGTATGCAACCAGCTGTGGTAGCGTGCGGTTTGTGCTGCTTCTGCTTTGTTAGCAGTGAATTTTTAAAATGTGTGCTGCAATAGAAACCAATTGAAATTCATCGGCAACATTGTAAGGTGTATGGAAATGAAGTAATGAGTGAAGGCGGAGTAAGGCAGTGGTGCATTATGTTTAAAAATGGCCGCACTGATGTTCACGATGAAGAGCGAAGTGGCCGACCGACCATTGTGACTGATGAACTGGTGGCGAAAATCAATGAAAAGATTCATGAAAACTGCCGCTTCACAATTACAGAGTTCTCGCTTGAGTTTCCTCAAATTTCACGAAGTTTGTTGCATGAGATTGTGATGGAAAAGCTAGGCTACCATAAATTTTGTGCCAGATGGGTACCGAAACTCTTGTCAGAAGACCACAAAAAACAGCGCGTGGCAGCATCATTGACATTTCTCGAGGCCTACGAGAAAGATGGTGACTCACTTCTCGATTGTGTCGTAACTGGGGACGAGACTTGGGTAAAACATGTGACTTGTGAGACCAAAAAACAGTCTATGGAGTTGGGACACACAAGTTTTCCCAAAAGACAAAGGAAATGTTTGCAAACTTTGTCAGCAAGAAAGATCATGGCGACTTTTTTGGGACAGGGAGGGTGTGCTTCTGGTGGATTTCCTCAAACGTGGTTCAACAATAAACTCTGAGAGATATTGTGAAACATTGAAAAAGTTAAGAAGAGCGATTCAAAACAAGCGTCGGG
>Ga0123354_10006099_pt1 | contig 17799 bp, 18 predicted proteins | sample TergutLab28metaG_2_FD_97872 | JGI IMG/M metagenome (GOLD analysis project Ga0123354, IMG submission 97872) | Labiotermes labralis P4 segment gut microbial communities from Petit-Saut dam, French Guiana - Lab288 P4 | ecosystem: Host-associated > Arthropoda: Insects > Digestive system > Gut ...
AGCCTTTCGCTAGAACAGAAAAATGACAATGTTAACACGTGAGCCGAGTTGGAACTGGCTCGGTGTCCCCGTCAAAGAACTGCGACCAAGCAGTATCACTTTCACGGGCTATCTAGGTAATACCCGGATACATCGATCCATTGCTGCTATGCGGCCCCATATGAGCGCCCCGGCCCCATCGCCACCGCTCAACAGACATCCAGTCTGCCTTCGCGTTGTCGCTGTGCCCAGTGCACCCATCTGGTGTCGCTCGCGACGCAAGCGATCGGTGGATTCGGGTAATACGTCAACGATACCTCAGGATCGGCACGAATAACAGGTCTATTCCGGACCTGCCATTGTGTCTTCCAACACCAGGGACCGGACCATGAATTCGTCCCCGCTGACGATGTCCACCGACGTACTCGAACAAGAACCGCACCGAAGCACCGGGAGTTCTTCTAACTGCGTCTGACTACCGCATTCGCGGCACACCAAGACTGCGCGAAGCCATCGAATATCGAGTCGGCTGCCGTCCAGATCGGTGCCCTGGCTGACGATGGACCAGCAGTGGATCAGGCTTTCGGGGACGACCTGGCGCAGTTGGCCCACGTCCAGTTCGACGACCGCCACCTTCCTGCCGGCAGCCCCGCGGTGGACGATCTTGCTGATCGACTGACAGAGGGATAGCTCGTGCATGCTTCCTCACTCTCTCATCGCATGACGGGCAGATTCCCGTTGTTTTCATGCCTGCCTGCTTCGAATCAGAAGTCTATTGCGCCAGTACGACGCCGCAGCACTGGCGACACATTCAGGGGTATATATCTGAATATTGTGTGACCCTAGTATGGTGACGATGACGAATGCTAGACTCTCGTGACCGAGAAGGGTGATTGATGAGGACTGAGGAAGATGCGCTGCAGCAGATCGACCGTGCTCGCAGTCGTCGGGTGAAGCTCACCGATGACCAGGTGACTTTGGCGCACGGGTCTGGGGGGAAAGCGGCGGCGGCACTCATCCGCGATGTTTTCATCGACGCGTTCTCGGGGGAGTCTGCGGCGGAGTTGCTGGATGCTGCGGTGATGGACGTCACCGCCGGGCGCATCGCGTTCACCACGGATTCTTATGTGGTCCAGCCGATCCGGTTTCCGGGGGCCAGCATCGGAGAACTGGCGGTCAATGGTACTGTCAACGACCTGGCAGTCAGCGGTGCAGTGCCGAAATGGTTGTCGGCCGGGTTCGTTCTGGAGGAGGGCCTGGCCATCGCCGAGTTGCGGGCCATTGCCGCTGACATGCGTCGTGCCGCCGATCAGGCAGGAGTACGGATCGTCACAGGCGACACGAAGGTTGTTCCTCGTGGTGCGGCCGACCAGGTTTTCATCAACACCGCGGGCATTGGCGTCGTACCGTCCGAGCGACAGTTGGGCGCCGCTCAGGTTCGTACGGGAGACCGTGTCATCTTGTCCGGACCCATTGCCGCGCATGGGATGGCGGTGATGATCGCGCGGGGCAATCTAGCGCTCAATGCCTCGATCGCATCAGACTCTGCTCCCGTGAATGGCCTGGTCGAAGCCCTGTTCGGCGCAGTCGACCCGCTCGCCGTCAAGTGGATGCGCGACCCGACGCGTGGGGGACTGGGCACCGTGGCCAACGAACTGGCCCGCGACACCGATCTTGGCGTCATGCTGGACGAGGAGGCCATCGTCGTGGCCCCTGACGTGCGCGGCGCCTGTGACATGCTCGGCATCGACCCGCTGTACGTTGCCAACGAGGGGTGTTTTGTTTCGGTCGTGGCTGCCCAATCCGCCGACGCGGGGGTGAAGGCCCTGCGAGCCGCCGGCGCCGGACAAGCCGCCATCATCGGGGAGATTGTCTCCGATCTGCCCGGCATGGTCGGGGTGCGCAATCCCTTCGGCGGCACACGCCTGGTCGATATGTTGGTGACCGACCCCCTGCCGAGGATTTGTTAGGAGGGCACCATGTGCTTAGGAATACCTGGAGAAGTCATCGCACTGTCGGATGCCGATCTGGCCACCGTGTCGGTCAATGGCGTCGAACGCGAGGTGTCGGTCGGTCTGCTCAAGGACGAGGGGGTGGCTGTGGGCGACTGGGTGCTCATCCACGTCGGATTCGCCCTGTCCAAGATCGACGCCCATGAGGCCGCCCTCACCCTGGACCAGATCAAGAAACTGGGTCAGACCTGGAACGACGAGATCGACGCCTTCTCCCAGACGGCCATCCGATGAAGTACGTCGATGAGTTCCGCGATCCGGTTGCCGCCAAGGAACTGATCGCCAGTATCCACGCGTTGGCCGGTCAACTGGGCCGCCACTGGAAGTTCATGGAGGTCTGCGGTGGCCACACCCACACCATCTACCGCCACGGGCTGGAACATCTGTTACCTGAAGAGGTCGAATTCGTCCATGGCCCGGGCTGTCCGGTCTGCGTGATCCCGCGTGGCCGGGTCGATGACGCGGTCTGGCTGGCCCATCGTCCCGGCGTGATCTTCACCACCTTCGGCGACATGATGCGCGTCCCCGGCACTGAGGGCAGCCTGCTCCAGGCCCAGGCCCGCGGCGCCGACGTGCGTTTCGTCTATTCCCCCTTGGACGCGGTCAAAATCGCGCGGGAGAACCCCGATCGCGAAGTGGTCTTTTTCGCCGTCGGCTTCGAAACGACAGCGCCCTCCACCGCGATGGCCCTCGCCCACGCTGGATCGACCGGTGTCGACAACTTCTTCGTCTTCTGTAATCACGTCCTGATCAACCCACCCGTCGAGGCGATCCTCGAAACCAACAACGTCAGGCTCGACGGACTGATCGGGCCGGGCCACGTCTCCGCTGTCGTCGGATCGGACCATTTCCGCTTCATTCCCGAGCGATTCCACATCCCGATCGTCGTCACTGGATTCGAACCCCTGGACATCCTGCAAGCCGTTGCCATGCTCCTGGCCCAGTACGCCGAGGGTCGTTGCGAGGTCGAGAATCAGTACGCCCGTGTCGTACGCCCCGAAGGCAATGGCGAAGCACAACGGCTCTTGGCGGAGGTGTTCACCCCTCGTGACTCTTTTGAATGGCGCGGCCTGGGCTGGATCCCCGGATCGGGCTACCGGTTGTCGGATGAGTTTGAACGCTTCGACGCAGAGAAACATTTTGAGTTGCCCGGAGCCCGGGTGGACGACCATCCGGCCTGTCAGTGCGGGTTGGTTCTGACCGGACAGATCAAGCCCTGGCAGTGCAAGGTTTTCGGGACCGGGTGCACCCCGGAAAACCCCATCGGCACCTGTATGGTCTCCCCCGAAGGGGCCTGCGCCGCGTACTATGCTTTCGGACGCCTGCCCCAAGCCCTGGGAAAACGTGCCCAAATGGAGGTGTGACGCTGACAGGCTGCTTGTTGCGCCACGGGAAGCGTTCTTCGGCAACCCACGATGTGCTTAGAGGATTCTGAGCCGCCGTGACAACAATAGAATGGTGGTGTGACACCAGGTCACGCCTGAATCCGCGGCAATGATCGATGAAGGGGTCCCGGTGTTCGACACGGTTGTAGAGGAGACGAGGATGAATCCGCACGACGCGCATCCGCGGTTTGAGCCTGAGGAAGCCGCTCGTTTGAGACAAAACCTGGTTTTGTACTCATGTGCGCTGACGGTGATCGAAACCCAGCTGAGCAATCTCAACCGGTATTATTCCGCCTTGTCGGAAAGCAATCCCATTGAACTGATCAAGACCCGGGTCAAGTCGGTGGACTCCATCGCCCAGAAGCTGAGTCTGCGCGGTCTGCCCTTGACAGTGGGATCCACGATCGAGAATCTCTCGGACATCGCCGGGGCGCGGGTGATCTGCTCGTACTCGGAGAATGTCAACGAGATCGCGTCGTTGATCAAGGCCGAATCCGGCCATGAGGTGATCGCCGAGAAGGATTACATCATCTCGCCGAAACCCAGCGGTTACCGTAGCTATCACCTCGTTGTCCGGGTCACTCCGGGGGGGTTGTTCTCCGATCAGTCGTGTCCGGTGGAGATTCAAATCCGTACTGCCGCGATGGATTTCTGGGCCACGCTGGAGCACAAGGTCCGTTACAAGTACAGTGGTGAGATTCCCGAGCACCTCAGCCAGGAACTCCAGGCCTGCGCGGAGAAAATTCACGAACTCGACGAGCGGATGTACCTCATCCATGAGTTGGTCGAACTGATCAATCAGTAGGCAGTACGGCAGGGGGTTGACCTATGGTAAAACAAGAACGGCGCATCTATGTCGCCGACGACGAGACCAACATCCGGCAGGCGATCCAGACTTTTCTGGAGAACGACGGCTACATCGTACGCGGCTTCGACACCGGCGACCTGTTGTTCGAGTCTTTCACCCAGGATCCCTGCGATCTGGTCATCCTCGACGTGATGATGCCCGGCTCCAACGGTTTCAAGATCTGCAAAGCGCTGCGCGAGACCAGTGCCGTGCCGATTATCATGCTGACCGCGCGCGACTCCGACCTCGACTACGCCACCGGTTTGAGCATCGGCGCGGACGACTATCTGACGAAACCCTTCTCCCCGATGGCTCTGCTGATGCGGATCAAGGCGATTTTCCGGCGGATGGAACTGGACCGGCAGTCGGTGGTCGAAGGTCAGGCGCCGAGGCGGCAATTGACGTACGGAGACCTGACGGTGGACCAGGACAACAGAACAGTCTCCTGTCGTGAGGCTGACCTGGACGTCAGTTCGAACGAATTCAATCTGCTCTGCTATCTGATGGAACGTCCCGACCAGGTCATCTCGCGCGAGGAGGTCCTCAAGGCTCTGTGGGGGATGGACACCGGAGTGGAGATGCGTACGGCTGAGGAAACGGCCAAACGGCTGAGGAAGAAACTCGCCGTGAGCACCGTCAGTGTGGACGCTCTGTGGGGATCGGGATTTCGTCTGAGCATGAGTTCTCCAGGCAAGGGTGCTAGCCGTGGCCAGGACAGCGACCGCGATGAGTGACGTGGCGCAGGAAGACCGGGCACGGGGGTCCAAGCGGTCTGAACTGGCGAGCGTACGAAAACGGTTGCGCCGGATCCGGGCCAGGCGCCAACTGATGAGCATGCGCAGCCGCTTACTTCTCGTCCTGACGAGCGTCATCCTGGCGGTGTTTATCAGCATCATCGTGATCTTCAACGTGCTGGTGAGCAACTACATCAGTTCGACGTCGACGAGTCAGTTGTCGACGGTCTCCATGAATCGCAACCCCGACACGGGCCAGCCTGAGACCATCGCGCCCATCCCCGATCTCAGCCAGGCCTCTCCGGGCCAATTGAACATCCGTCCGGCGGTGTTCATGGTGGACTCGAGTTTCACCACGACCATGTCCAAGAGCGCGACCACTGCCGAGGTGGTGACCTCTCAGAGGATCGCTGACTACATGCGGGTGTCGGGGGTGCAGTTGGCGAACACCGTCAACCGCCTGGTCAACACCGACGCCGGCTCGTACTACATCAGATGCGTCCCAGATGAGGAAAACGCGGACTATACGGGGTATTCGGAATACCTGGTGTATTACGTCGACGTGACCGGGATCATGAACTTCGCCAGCCGGATGAATTTCTTCCTTGTTCTCATCATGCTGGCGGCGGTCGCGATCACCTTCGGCGCGACCATCGTCGTGGCCCAGCGCATGACGCGGCCTCTGGCGAGTCTGACCAGCTTCTCCCAACGCATCGGAAAAGGCGATTTCACACCGTGTAAGGAGACCTTCCACGACCAGGAACTGGCACTGCTGGCGAACAGCATGAACCACACCGCCGGTCAGCTGGAGTCGTACGACAAGGAGCAAAAGACCTTCTTCCAGAACGCCTCCCATGAGTTGCGGACACCCCTGATGTCGATCACCTGCTATGCCGAGGGGATCGCGTACGGGATCATGGATCCGGCCGCTGCGAGCAAGACGATCCTGAGCGAGACCGACCGGCTGTCCGGGATGGTGGAGGACCTGCTGTCCGTGTCGCGGATCGACAACATCACCAATGAACAGAACATGGTCGCCTGCGACGTACGGGAGATCCTGGCCAGCGTGGCCGACGAGCAACGCAGTCTGGCGGCGGAGAAGAATCTGACATTCACCCTCGATTTCGCCGACAAGCTACCTGCCATTCCCGGCAATGACAAGACCCTTCATCGGGCCTTCTCCAACCTGCTCTCCAATGCTGTGCGCTATGCCAGCAGCGAGATCGTCTTGTCGTGTACCGGCGACAATGCCGCAGTACGAGTGGAGATCAGCGACGACGGGCCGGGTATCGGGCCCGACGACCTGCCGCATATTTTCGAGCGCTTCTACAAGGGCCCCGGGGGCAACCATGGTATCGGTTTGTCCATCGTCAAGTCGGTCGCCGAGCAGCATCATGGCCAGATTCAGGTACGCAGTTCCGGAGGGACAACGGTGTTCACGATGACCTTGCCGCGCCGGGCGGTGGCCATGGCTGCGCGGGCAACCCGCTGATACCGATCGCTGGCGTCGCAACCATGGATCGGTGGAGTCGGGTGATACGCAAGCTATTTCTTAGGATGATCTGAGTTGGGTGTTCCTAGGGTTGGGACAGGTTGAATCCGACGCGACTTCACAGTGACACCTCTGGCGAAGGATTCGGCCCAGTCAATCTGAGGAAGAGGAGGCTGTGATGAGCCACGATGTGCCAGGTCCGGTGCCACCGGAGAACTCGTCTCCCGTGCCAGGAGTGCCCGATCCACCAGCAGGAGGTACGCAAACACGTCACCTGTTGTCGTGGCCCGTACCGCTGATCGTGTCGATCGTGGTCATGGTCTTGTCCCTGGGCGGTGTCGCGGCCACCGTCGCGTACGCGGCGAACTCCGGTCATGCGGCCACACCGGTCGGTGGCGGACAGCGTCCAGGCGGCGGCTACACCGGTGTCAGGCCCAGCGGCTTCCCGACCGGCGAACGCCCGAGCGGCTATCCGAGTGGTCGGCCCACCAACTACCCCAGCGGACGGCCCACAGATTATCCCAGCGGAATGCCCACCGATTTCCCGACAGACGGCTCAGGCGGTCGGTACCCGGGCGGTGTCCCGACTGATATGCCCACGGACGGTTCGCTAAGTGGCGGTGGTTACGGTTACGGCAACGGCGGACAGGGCGGAATGCCAAACGGCAGTTTCCAGGGCGGCAATCGGCCCGGTGGGTTCTACACGAACTCGGGTCCGGCCAAGGCCACCTGGAAGGCATGGGAAACGGGTGTGGTCGCCGGATGCGGCGTCCTCTTCCTCGCGAGTTTGGCCTGGCTGATCGTGTCTGTGCGCAAGCACGGCAAGACAGTCCGGACCGGGCACCCGGGACAGTTGCCTCCCCCAGAGTCAGCTGGGCAAGGGTTTGCGGCTCCTCCACCGCAATTCTTCCCCGCACCCGTGGATCAGGTGGTTCCCACACCGGCGGATCAGGTGGTTCCCACCCCGGCGGATCAGGTGGTTCCCGCATCCGCGGATCAGGCGGCTCCGGCACCCGTGGATCAGGCGGCTCCGGCACCCGTGGATCAGGTGGTTCCCGTCCCCGGGGATCAGGTGGCTCCCGCGTCACCGGATTCTCCTGATGCCATCTCGCCGGAGCCAGCGGATCCTCCAACCGGCGACTCAAGCACATAACTCAGGCGGGATCATTTTTTCTCCAATATGCGAGACCCTGAATCACCATCAGGGCTGATCGGTAATCTCGACTGGGCTAAGAGCGGTTGATATCGGGTGTGAAATGCCCAGATGAGAACCGCTATGACGATCGGTTTGGTGTGCTGATTGTGTCCTGAGGTGTTATGGAAAACCACCTGTCCGGGTTGGAGGTGAGGTCCATGATCGAATTCCAGCGGGTGTCCAAAGTCTATGACGGCGGTACGACAGCTGTCGCGGACTTCTCACTGGTCGTCGAATCCCACCGTACTGTGGTGTTGGTGGGCTCGTCGGGATCGGGGAAGACCACGCTGCTGCGGATGGTCAACCGGATGGTGGATCCGACCTCAGGCCAGGTGTTGATCGACGGTGAGGACATCTCCCGTAGTCGGGCGGTGGCGCTGCGCAGATCGATCGGGTACGTCATGCAGCAGGGCGGGCTACTGCCACATCGGTCAGTACTGGACAATGTTGCCACCGTGCCCATGCTGAACGGAGTTTCGCGCAAGCAGGCGCGTACCGCCGCCTTGGGGTTGCTCGAACGCGTGGGGCTGAGCCCCGAACTCGGGAAGCGCTATCCGTTTGAATTGTCGGGGGGCCAACAGCAGCGCGTCGGAGTCGCGCGGGCACTGGCGGCTGATCCCAATATCTTGTTGATGGACGAGCCCTTCGGGGCGGTCGACCCGATTGTACGCCGGGAATTGCAGGATGAGTTGTTGCGCCTTCAAGCTGAGCTGGGGAAGACCATCTTGTTTGTCACCCATGACGTCGACGAGGCGTTCCGGCTGGCCGACGAGGTCGTTGTCTTGCGGGAACACGCTGTGGTGGCCCAACGCGGGCAGGCCTCCGAGATCCTGGCCGCACCCGCGGACGACTTTGTGAGGACTTTCGTGGGGGCCAACCAGGAGGGGCGCACACTGACAACACACCAGGTCGGCGGGCGGACCGTGGCCGTGGACCAGGCTGGGCGGCCGGTGGGGATTCTGTCATGAAGTGGCTGAGGAACAACTGGCAGGAGATTCCAGGACTCGTCGCCAATCATGTGACCTTGTCCATACCGGCCATCGTTTTCAGCGTCATCATCGCTGTGCCCATCGGACGGCTGGCCCACAAGCGCCGGCTGATCGGCGGTCCCGTGCTCGGCATCGCCTCCTTGTTGTACGCCATCCCGTCGTTGCCGCTGATCATCGCCATCCTGGTGCTGACTGGCCTGTCAGCCCGATCGATGTGGACAATGACAATTGCGTTGACGGTGTACGGGGTGGCGCTGTTGGTCCGTACCTCTGCCGATGCGTTCGCCGCTGTCGACAAGAACGTCCACGATGCTGCCGTCGCCATGGGCCACTCGGGGATGTCCGTCTTCTGGCGGGTGGACCTGCCCCTGGCCGTGCCCGTGCTCGTGTCGGGAATCCGCGTGATGACGGTCAGTACGGTCAGTCTGGTGACAGTGGGCGCACTGGTCGGCCAGTCGGGTCTGGGGTGGTTGCTGACCAATGGATTCCAGCGCGGGATCGCCGCCGAGGTCGCGACCGGGGTCATCGCCACAGCCTTGTTGGCCGTCATTCTGGACGGTCTGGTCATGGTGGCCGGACGGTTGTTGACGCCGTGGACTGTGCGCCGGCATCGCCGGGGTAAGCCGGCGCGGGTCACCAGACGATCCCGGGGTGCTCTGGCATGAACTACATCAGTGCCGCCTTCGGGTGGCTGGCCAATTCCGCTGAGTGGCGGGGGAGTACGGGCATCCCCACCCGGTTGGCCCAACATCTGATCACGACCGGGATCGTGGTGGGGCTGGCTTTGGTGATCTCGCTGCCGATCGGGATTCTGGTCGGTCACACCCATCGGGGTGCTGGTGTGGTGGGCGCGGTGGCAGGAGCCGCCCGTGCCATTCCCACACTCGGGTTGTTGACCCTGTTCGGATTGATGTGGGGCATCGGGCTGAAAGCACCGATCCTGGCCCTGGTCATCCTGGCCATTCCCTCCGCACTGGCCGGTGCGTACGCCGGGATCCAGGCCATCGATCCTGCCGTGTCCGACGCCGCCCGGGCCATCGGGATGAGTGAACTGCGTATCATCCTCCAGGTGGAGATACCGCTGGGCGCCCCGGTCATCATCGGCGGGATCCGGGCCGCGACGCTGCAGGTCGTCGCCACGGCGACACTGGCAGCGTACATTGCCGACAATGGGTTGGGACGCTATCTGTTCCACGGGCTGGAAGCCCATAATTACGCCGAAATGCTTGGGGGAGCGATGCTCGTGATCGCTCTCGCCTTGATTCTGGAAGTTGTTCTCGCCGCGATCCAAAGGTGGGTGAAGCTTCGTGTCACCAACCCGAGAAGTTCGCGACGCCAGCAACTCCATATTTGAGAGAGGAAACACATGTTCCGTCGAACTATGATCATGGCTGCTGGATTGGCAGTCGTCGCCACCTTCAGTCTTTCCGCGTGCTCAAGCAGTACTCCGTCGTCCTCGGGCAGCGGAACTGACTCGAAGCCCACGCTCGTGATCGGCTCCCAGGCGTACTATTCCAGCGACATCATCGCCGAAGTCTATGCCCAGGCCCTGGAGAACGCCGGGTACACGGTTGACCGGCAATTCGACATCGGCCAGCGGGAGGTCTACCTGCCTGAGATTCAGTCGGGAGGGATCGACGTGTTCCCCGAGTACACCGGACCGCTGTTGCAGTACTGGCAGCCCGACGCCACCGTGACCCTGGACGCCGACGTGTACTCCGCATTGAAGGCCGCGGTTCCCGACGGTTTGCGGATCTTGGACGAGGCGCCCGCCACCGACCAGGATTCGTACGTGGTCACCCAGGACTTCGCCAATAAGTGGGGGCTGACTACGATCGACGATCTGTCGAAAGTGACCGATCCGATGACCATGGGAGCCAATGCCGAGGCGCAAACCCGTCCGAACGGGCCCGATGGCCTGCTGAAGACCTACGGTGTCTCCGTGGGCTTCACGCCGATCCAGGACGGCGGTGGCCCTCTCACGGTTAAGGCGTTGCAGGACAATCAGATCCAGTTGGCGATCATCTACACCTCTGATCCGTCGATCGCGGCCGACAACCTGGTCACTCTGACAGACGACAAGGGCCTGTTCCTGAGTTCGCACGTCGTGCCGCTGGTCAGCGACAAGGTCGACGACACAGCCGCTGCGGTCCTCAACAAGATCGACGCGTTGTTGACCCCCGACGCCCTGATCGCGATGAACGCCCGCAGCGTCAACGATCAGGTCCCGGCATCCACCATCGCGCGCGATTGGCTGGCTGACAACAACCTCAACTGAGTCAGGCCATCCCGGATCCACCGATTCATCGGTGTTGTGCGTTTCCGTATGGGTACGTTCGCGGCATCGGTGATCGGTGGATTCGTGTTTCTGATTCATGAAATCTCGGATCATGACCAGGCGCCAGCGGTATCATCGTGGCCACAAGTAGATCCTCATCGGTAGGCGGCGATCGTGCCTGCTCACCTGACACGGGTCACCACAAAGGAGAGTGAAAAATGCGAGCGGCAGACGTACTGATCGACGCGTACGGACGGGTTCATGAAAATGTGGACAGGGTTCTGGATCAAGTGACTCCTCAGGTGCTGAAGGCACGGGTGGACCCGGATGCCAACACGATCGCATGGCTCATCTGGCACATGACCAGGGTGCAGGACGACCACATGGCTTCGGCATTCTCCACCGAGCAGGTGTGGACCTCCCAGGGCTGGTTTGACAAGTTTGCTTTACCGTACGGTGTTGCCGAGCACGGGTACGGCCACACGACCCAGCAGGTCGGCGAATGTGACAAGCTCAGCGCGGACCTGCTTCGCGGCTATCACGAGGCAACATGGAAGAAGACTGTGGAGTTGTTGGGTGCAGTATCCGACGAGGACCTCGACCGCGTGGTGGACACCCGCTGGACTCCTCCGGTGACCCTGGCTGTGCGCCTGGTCAGCGTCCTCAACGACTCCTTCCAGCATGTCGGCCAGGCGGCATTCGTCCGCGGTGTGGTCGAACGCGTCTCCTGAGGCTGGCGCACACATAGCCGCATCGGTCGAGTGAGTGGTGGCTGAGATGACCTTCGCACTCTTGGCGCTGATCGTGGCGGTGGGGCTGTTCGGGCCCCTGCTGGGGTGGTCGAATTCCTGGCGGGTGCCGGTCGTGGTGGGGGAGTTGGCCGCTGGCGTGCTGATCGGGCATACCGGCTTCCACTGGGTCAATCCGACTGAACCGACCTTCTCATTCCTGGCCAACATCGGCTTCGCCATGGTGATGTTCGTGGCAGGATCCCGTGTTCCAGTACGGGACAAGGCGCTGCGTACTGGAGCTCGTGCGGCTCTCGTCCGGTTGGTGATCGTAGTAGTGCTCGGCATCGTCCTGGCCTGGATTGTGTCGAGTGTCTTCGGCACCCGCCATGTCGGACTGTACGCAGTGTTGTTCGTGTCCTCGTCGGCTGCTGTGATCCTCCCGATGACAGAGTCGTTGAAACTGTCCGGCCCCGCGATGCTGGCGATGTTACCCCAGGTCGCCATCGCCGACGCCTTGTGTATCGTGGCCCTCCCACTGGCCCTCGATCCCGGCAACGCCCTTCACGTGGGCCTCGGCGTCGCCGCAGTGATCGGCTGTGGGGTCGTCGTCACCCTGGCCTTGTGGCTGAGCGAAAAGCGCGGCTGGCGTACGAAGGTCCATCGCAAATCAGAGCAACGTGAATTCGCTCTCGAACTGCGGATCAGCCTCCTCATTCTGCTACTCATGGCGGCGTTGGCCCAAGTCGGCGGGGTGTCGATCATGCTCGCCGGCTTCTGTCTGGGCCTGGCTCTCGCCGTCGTCGGCCAGCCCCGCCGTCTGGCCCGTCAGTTGTTCGCCCTCACCGAAGGCCTCTTCGGCCCGATCTTCTTCGTCTGGCTCGGCGCCTCACTGAACCTTCGAGCCTTGGCAGCGTACCCCCAGATGATCTTGCTCGGAGTGGTCCTCGCCGCCGGAGCCATCGCCGCCCACGCCGCAACCGTCATCAACAAACAGCCCCTGTCCTACGGCGTGCTTTCCGCCGCCCAACTTGGCGTCCCCGTCGCCGCCGCCACCCTGGGCGACCAACTAGGCTTCCTCCACCCAGGAGAAGACGCCGCCCTCTTGCTCGGCGCCCTGTTGACCATAGTCGCTGCCACAATCGCCGGCCGCTGGGCCGCCCGGCCGACTTTATCGGGGTCATCCGCACCCGATCCCGAACTCCAACCGACCTGATTCGACACAGTAGGCGGTCGTGTCTGATGCCAGGAGTAATGTGGAATCTGTACCGTCGGCCGCCCTGGCCGCGCAGGTGTGGGAGGAGTCCATCGTGGAGTATGTGCAGTTAGGCAATAGTGGTTTGCGTGTTTCGGCAGTGATTTTGGGGTGTATGAGTTTCGGCGACTCGACCCATGGCAATCACAAGTGGAGTTTGCCTGAGGAGGGGAGCCGGGCCATGATCCGCCAGGCGCTCGAAGCCGGGATCACCACCTTCGACACTGCTGATGTCTACTCGGCCGGCTCCAGTGAGGAGTTCACCGGGCGGGCCCTGCGCGATTTCGCCCGTCGCGACGAAGTGGTCATCGCGACCAAGGTCAACGGGCGGATGTATCCCGGACCGCACGGCGAAGGCCTGTCACGGCTCCACATCATGCAGGCCGTCGACGCCAGCCTGCGCCGTCTTGGCATCGACCACATCGATTTGTATCAGATCCATCGCTTCGACCCCACCGTACCTGTGGAGGAGACGATGGAAGCGCTTCACGACATCGTCAAGGCGGGCAAGGTGCGTTACATCGGGGCATCGTCGATGTACGCCTGGCAGTTCGCCCAGATGCAGTACACCGCCGATCTGGGCGGCTGGACGAGATTCATCTCCATGCAGGACCATTACAACTTGCTGATGCGCGAGGAGGAGCGCGAAATGCTGCCCTTCTGCGTCGACCAGGGGGTCGGCGTGATTCCGTGGAGTCCTCTGGCCCGCGGCCGCCTGGCCCGCTCCTGGGGAACGACCACCCGCCGTACTGAAGTGGATGTGTTCGGCACCAAGCTCTACCATCAGCAAGAGCAAGGTGACCTGACCATCGTGGACACGGTGGCCACCATCGCCGCCCAGCGTCAGGTCTCCATGGCTCAAGTCAGTCTGGCCTGGGTACGCCAGCAACCCTCCGTGACAGCCCCCATTGTCGGGGTGACCAGACCAGAGCACCTGCAAGACGCCGTCGCGTCGGTGGACCTCACCCTGACCGACGAGCAACTGGACGCCCTGGCTGCGCCGTATCTGCCCCATCTGCCAGAAGGGTTCTGATCGGGTCTCACGGTTTTCACCCGCCTTGCGTCATTCGACGGACTTCAGAGACTCGACCATGTCGATGCGGCGGATCTTTCCGCGCAGCATTTGGTTGGCGAGGATGGTGAAGGCGAACCCGAGGACGATCGCGTACACGACTGACAAGGGTGAGATCACCATGGGGACCATCATCGTGTTCGAGACAACGGCCTGGATGATCGCCGCGAGCATGCCCACGCCGACGGGCAGGCCGATGATCGTGCCGAAGGCTGTGATGAGCAGGTTTTCGCGGAAGACCAGGCGATTGACTTCCCGGCGGTGATAACCCATCACCTTGACAGTGGCAATGTCTCGTTGTCGTTCGAGGATGTTGATGGCGCTGATGTTGTACACGACGGTCAGGGCGAGGACGGCCGACGCCGCGATCATGATCCACACCATCGAGTTCATGATGGTCAGGTCCGAGGACCAGGCGTTGGCCAGGTCGGTGATAGTCATGGCCGAGGCGACGTCTGGGTTTCGGCTGAGAGTAGTGGCCACCATGCTCGCATTTCCGCTTGTCACAGTGAGATAGTACGTCGACACGGGCATCGCGACACCGATCGCGGTCAGGTACGTGAATGAGGTGTAGATGTTCTGCTCGAGGTACTGCATGGCGATCCCGGACACGTGGAGCTTGACCGGTGTGGGGGTACCGCTGATCGGAGTCAGCGTGAGGTCCATGGTGTCGCCGACCGTCAGGTGGTACGTGTTCGCGTACAACTGGGGGATGATCACCCCATCGGACGGGATCGCCACTCGTGCATTGTGACTGTTGTACAGCGCGAGGGCCGTTGACCCGGTGTCAACCGCTGTCACTGTGGTGGAGATCACCTGTGTACCGGTGTCGAAGGTGGCTGGCAGGCTCCCGGATGGTTCCGCCGACGTGATGCCGGACTGGCCCAGCCGAAAAGCGGTTCCCGCGGCGACAGGACTGCTCAGTGTGACCGCGACGTCGTACTGGTTGGCCTGATAAAACCTGTTCCCGAGCAGAGAATCGATGGAGTCCAGGAAGGAGAACGACGCGAGCAGCAACCCGACGCACCCGATGATGCCGACCGAAGACAGCGCGGCACGGCCCTTGTTCAGGAACAGATTCCTCCACACGATCTTGGAGCCGAACGACATCCGCGACCACAGCCAGCCCGCCCTCTCCAGTAGGATCGGTTTGGTCGAACGCGGTGGTTTCGGGCGCATGGCCGCGGCCGGGCTCTGGCGCAGCGGCTTGCGAACAGACACGATCGTTGCCACGATGCCGAAGATGAACGCGAGCACGCACGCGACGACGACGTTGCCGGCGTACCCCGCTGCGTGCAGGGCAGACATGGTGTAGAAGGTGGTGAAGATCAGGTCGATGCCTGGCATCACGGCGAAGATCCCCGCGAGGACGCCGAGCACACAGCCGACCAGGCAGGTGAGCAGCGTGTAACTGAGGTAGTGGACGGTGATGAGCGAACTGCGGATGCCGAGGGCCTTCATGTTGCCGATCTGAGTACGTTGGGTCTCGACGTTCTTCGACATGGAGATGACGATGATCACCGCTGCCACAAGGAAAAAGATCACGGGGAAGACGGCACCGATCTGGGCGTACTGGCGGATGTCCTGGTCGAGCATGGTCCAGCTCAGCAGTTGGGTACGGTCGAGGATGACCCCCTGGCCGGTGGGCAGGGCGATGCTCGCGATCTGCGTTTTCAGCTCGGCGAGGTCGGCTCCTGGCTGGGCGGCGACGACAATCTCATTGTCTTCAGTGACGGGCAGCAGGTCCGGACTGACGAGCAGTGCGCCGTAGGTGTGGTGGTCGGGTTGCGCGGTGATGTCCTTGGCCAGGTAGAGATACTCGGGACTGTTGAAGATGCCGGTGACGTTCAGGTCGTACTGGTTCCCGCTCAGTGTCACGGTGATGGTGGAATCGATTCCAAGGTGGTTCGCGGCGGCGTACCCCCGGTCGACGATGCACTGGTTGGCGGCGTCGGGAAGATGGCCGGTGTCCATGGCTGGGATGTTGACTGTTGGGTCCGGTGTGATGGTGTGGACGGCGAAGGAATGCGTGCCCGATGTGCCCGTGATGGAAACGCGGTTTTCCGCGGCTGCCACCCCGGGGAGGTCACGGATCTGCGACACGATGTCTGCGTCGGCACCGGGTACCGTGACCCACAGATCGGCCAGTTTCTGAGTGGAATAGAAATCATCAATATTGCGACCCACACTGGTCGAGGCCGACATCATGCCGACGTAGCACGCCACCCCGATCCCGATGACGAGTGTGATAGCGACGTGCTGCCCCGCACTGTGGCGGATGTCACGCAGTAGTTTCCGGACCAGGTACCGCATGGCCGCCTACCATTCGATGCTTTCGACAGGAGTCGGGCCAAGATTGACACTGACATCCTCGATCATCCCACTGCGGACACGAATCACCTTGTCAGCCATGGTCCCGATTGCTGTGTTGTGGGTGATGATGACGACCGTCTTACCGTATTGTTTGTTGACGTCCGCGAGGAGTTGGAGGACCGCCTTGCTGGTCGCGTAGTCCAGGGCCCCCGTGGGCTCATCACAGAGCAACAACAATGGATTCTTGGCCACTGCCCGCGCGATGGCCACGCGTTGCTGCTCTCCTCCCGACAACTGCGACGGGAAGTTGCCCAGTCTGTCCGCCAGACCGACCACGTCGAGGATCTGCCGGGCGTCCAAGTGATCCGGGCAGGTCTCGGCGGCGAACTCGACGTTTTCCAGCGCGGTGAGGTTGGTGATGAGGTTGTAGAACTGGAACACAAACCCGACCTTGGCCCGCCGATAGTCGGTGAGTTTGCGCTCATTGGCCGTCGCGATGTTCTCTCCGCCAACCAGGATTTCCCCGCTCGTAACAGTGTCCATCCCGCCCAACAAGTTGAGGATGGTGGTCTTGCCGGCCCCCGACGCTCCAAGGATGATGGTCAGTTCCCCCTCATCGATGGAGAAACTGGCGTGGTCCACGGCATGGATGGCGATCTCACCCATCGTGTACGTCTTCGACACGTCCCGGAACTCGATCAGATGAGTCCGGGCCGGGGCAGTAGTGCTCATGGTTCCTCCTACTCGAACAGCGCGTCGATCACGGAGTCGATGATGAAATCGATCGATTCCCCGGTATTCCCAGGCAGGTAGTTCTGCCGTGTGACAGCGGTCAGCAGGAGGTCCACGATCTGGGTTGTGGATTCAGTGTCCCGCTTGGCAGTCAACCCGTACTGCTGGATGATGTCGGCGATGCGGATCACGTCCCCGCGGAAATCCTCCTCGATGAAGTCCGGCGGCAGCTTGCGGATGATGACCGGCCACTCCTCCCACATCGACGTCAGCCATGCCATGGACGACATCGCCGCCACGATCCGTTTGATGCTGGTCGTCACCCCCTGTTTGCCCGGGCACTGCGCCATCGTCGTGTGAAAGATGTCGATCAGCTCCCGCTGATATTCGTTCGCCGTGGCGACGAACAGCATTTCCTTAGAGTCAAAGAACCGATAGAACGCCCCAGTCGAGATATTCGCCATCTGCGCCAACTCCCGGATCCCCGTCTTCTGATACCCATACCGACTCCAACATTGCTTGCACGCCTCAATGAGTTCTCCCTGGATCAACTCCCGTTCCCGATCCCCAAAACTCTTCGCCACGAGACCTCCTCAGAAATGTATGAACATATACACGAAAATGTTCATAGATTAACAATAGGTACGACTGGAGTCCCTGTCAAGATCATCGTGGGAAAGACCGCCACCGACAGATTCGGGCGTGTGAGTTGTGGTTGCTATCCGAGTTCGCGTGGATTGATCCAGGTGACGGAAGGGAACCGTGCGAAATCAGAGTCGAAGGAACAA
>Ga0123354_10006100_pt1 | contig 17799 bp, 12 predicted proteins | sample TergutLab28metaG_2_FD_97872 | JGI IMG/M metagenome (GOLD analysis project Ga0123354, IMG submission 97872) | Labiotermes labralis P4 segment gut microbial communities from Petit-Saut dam, French Guiana - Lab288 P4 | ecosystem: Host-associated > Arthropoda: Insects > Digestive system > Gut ...
CTCCTATGAATATTTTGTGAGTTACGGGTTGGTTAAGGTCAACCTGCGAAGAGAAACACATTTGTGTCCTCATGTATGTCGGTTGCTCTTCTTAAGTTTTAACCACAAATTGGAATGGGTCGACAATTTCAGCAAAGCTTCTAAATGTCACAGCTCAAAAATCCATTCAGCTACTGCCCCCAGATCCCCATTCTCTCTGTCCTCAACTGAATTTGTTGAACCCCCCCAAACAAAATTCCTGGGTACGCCACTGTTTCCATCTGCCGCCAATTGTGTTCTTCCAGTGTGTTGTTGCACATTTAAAACATTTTTCACGTTTCTGCATAAGAATCTTGAAGCAACGTCCCATTTGGTCACGTTATTATCATATAGTGACAAAATAACACCCTCAGTTTTCATTTCACATTCCATCTGCTCTGCCATTTATTTCCACATGTGCACTTCACACAGCATGATGCAATATCATGGCTAGCAAGTAATTTACAGTGTGTATCAGCATGGATTTAATAGAATGCAATGTGACTATTTTATCTCAATTTGAATAAGATGAAGTATCTTTTACGCCAATTTAACATACTTGTTGTGTTCAATTCAAATTGCTTATGCACACACACAGCTGTTGTCCTGTAGGGCTATTAAATATTGCATATGTGTTCGGTTGGCTAATGTGTCAAAACTCGGTGCCAAATGTAAGCTGTTCCCAACTTCAAAATACAGTACACCATAAATATACGGTATGCTACTTAATTTTTTGTTCAGAGAAAAGTAAATCATTTAAGAACTTTACATGTAACAAATAAGAACAAGAAATAAAATTAAGGATGAAACAAAAAAAGAGACTAGGAAATATGAAAGAACAGATGACAAAACCAAAAAAAGAGGACATGAAGTGGTAAAAGGGTATAAAATAAAATAAAAATATTGCCTTCTTATGATGCTTCCATACTAGTGACTTTCACTGCAAGCAAACAGGCCCCTTTTCACCATCTGTGTCATATATTGTGTAGCCCATTTATCAAAATGTCCCAGAAGTGCGTAAATAACCCGAACTACTTCTGCTATTTTTGCGGAGAAGTGACATTTGCCTCAAGGAAGTGTTCGATTACTTTAACAATAAAAAGGGCACATTTCTTGTATTTCGGCTGTAAGGTAGGGGACCAGGGAAAAAAATGGGCAACACAGATGTGCTGCACTACGTGTTCACCCAAACTCAACGTGTAGGTGAATGGAAAAGGACGTTGCATGCTGTTTGGAGTGCCCATGGTTTGGAAGGTGCCTAGCAACCAAAGGACTGACTGTTATTTCTGTATGGTGCCCCCTGTTCAAAATGGTATGCCCATGAAGAAAAAAATCAACACTTTATCTGAATATAACATCAGCAATTCTGCCTGTGCCTCATGGTGATGGACTGCCTGTTCCTGAAGTTCTGGACAATTTTGCTATGTACTCTGATGATGAAGACAGCGTTTCTCCAAACAGTGAAGAACAGCAGCCATCAGCTTCAAGAGATGCAGACTACTTGCCAAGCACAAAGTCCAATCATAAGATCACAGAAGGCGAGCTCAATGACCTCATCAGTGATCTCGAACTTCCAAAAAATAAGGCAGAACTTTTGGCTTCAAGGTTACAACAGTGGAATTTACTTCACCATAAAGGGAAATGGAGCGCTGCCATGTTAGGTGATTATTGCTGGATGATGAAATGGGATGCTTCTAAAACAAAATACCATTGACAGGCCAAAAGGACATGACATTAAGATCAATAATTTTCTATTCATATTTATTGTACATATAACTATGTTAGTGCTATTAACTCAAAAACAAGAGCTAACCAATGAACTTTAGAATTATTTTCGTATTCTGCGGCCCAAAAAACGTAAAGATAGTATATTCACTTATCTATACCATTCAAACATCCAAAATTTCTTAACAGTGTAATTTTTATTTTCTATATTATATACTTCCCTCCACTGCACACTGAATTTGAGGTGTTCCTGCAGAAGTGTAAATAAAATAGGGGTTTCACAACGCACAAGATCATGTCCCAGAAGACCTAAATCTTCATATATGTGGGGGGGGGGCTTATGCAGATGATATATTGATAACAGCATGTACCAAACAGTCACTAATGGACACATTCCAATAACTAAAAAATAATTCATTGGAAGTTGGATTAAGAACAAATGAGAAGAAAAAAAAATATCTAAAATGCGCCAAAAGAGACATCAAGATTGAGAACTTAAATATTAGAAGCTCATATATAGAGCAGGTTAAACAATATAAATACTTAGGGTCCATTATAAATGACAACAATTCTATTGAAGAAGAGGTTCAGGAAAGGATAGCTCTTGGTATAAAGGCATACTATGCAAATCTTAAGTTCTTTAAAAGCAGATTAGTCACTAAAGGTTCGAAATTAAAATTATATAGAACAGTAATAAGATTAATAGTGACCTATGCATCAGAAACATGGGTGCTGAAACAAAATATAATTCAGAGACTGCTAGTCTTTGAGAGGAAAATCTTAAGAGGAATATTTGGTCTTACGAAAGAAAATCAAACACGGAGGATTAAAAACAATGTAGAACTGGACAAACTGATAAAGCACGAAAATATAGTCAACTACATCAAAGCCCAGAAACTAAGCTGGTTCGGCCATATACGAAGAATGCCTGAAGCCAGGGCAACTAAAAAGATATTTATATGGAATCCCTTAACCACGAGACCAAGAGGAAGACCCAAATATAGATGGGAGGACAACATCATACAGGACCTAGGTCAAATGATGATCAAAAATTGGTTAACCTGTGTCCAGGATAGAGCAAAGTGGAAGGATGTCGTTGAGAAGGCCAAAACCTCCAATTAAAGGAGGTTCAGCACCTGAAGAAGAAGAAGAAGAAGAAGAAGAAGAACTGGGGGTGGGGGGAAGGAAGAAGGGGGAAATTTGAGGTATTTACAATTGAAACCTGTTCATGGCAATCCTGTGGCAGTGTGGATGGCACAGCTGTGAATTTACCTGATTTGGTAAGCATAATGGCAGACATTTGTGTGGAATAGTACAGCCAGCTGGATGAATAGCTAGTATGGGTGACATGATGATTTTGCATCAGGTGGTGAATCTATTCAAATAGGACCAAAGGACCATCAAGGGACCCCAGCTACTGGACTTCAAATCATATCAAAACATAATCACTTCTTGCTGTCAAACATGCCATATCAAGAACAATTCCTCACACAAATGAACTACTGGCAGAATCCTGCTATATAATTCCCATTCTCATGTGGCCCCTGGCACAAAGTGCAGTACCCGATGAATGGCATGTGATGGGAGATGTTCAAACATCCTACTCGTGCTTACAGCACACACTTATTGCCATGCGATGTTCATGTCTTTGGATCATTAATGGCAGCCTCAAAGGCCGCACATTCAGATGGCAATGTGCAGAAGGGTGTGGTACAGTGGTGTCAGCAGAAGCCCAAAGAATTCTTTGCAGCTGGGATACACCAACTTCAGCATCATTGTGACAAATGTCTGAATACCTGCAGTTTTTGCTAACTGTTGTAATAACTCCAACTTCAACACCCTCAAATGGCTTTAAGTTGTAGATGGAGTTACATCCAAGAACACAACAATTTTCACAGCCACGATCATGAGAACCTCTAATCTCACTCAGCATGACAGATGATAGTGATCCGAGACACAGGCATGTAAAGCAACATAGAAAGAGCGCTCTTCTGAATTAAATTCTATTCACATTTTACATAAGAAAGAAAACATTATTTAGAACCCCATCCCATTGTTTGTTGCTTCTTGAACAGTTATAGGCCAAAGTACAGTGAACGACAATCAGCATTTAAAACCCATCAGAGATATAAATGACAGTGCATCAGAATACCTGACAATGCAGGGGAACGACATAGTTCGAGCATAGTCCATGATTTTCGTGTACATCTGTGCAACTGTAAATTTGATGCTGGAAGTATTTTTCCACTAAGTTCTAACTAAACACAGTCCACTCCTTCCACACATTATTCCAACACAATATAATTTTATTAACTAGTAACTTCAGGTATTTACTGAATGAAAAATATCAAGTTAATGTTACTGCATCAAGCAACTCTCAATTAATGAGGTTTCATACACATACTACACATAGCACATACACTTCTTAATGCAACAACATGCATGGATATTCATATATACAACATTAAAATTTGTGACAAAGAATTTACAACAAAAGCAAAGAGTCTGATGAATAAAATGTGCTCCATACAGCCCACATGAATGCAGGATGCATACTGCTCAGGACTGCAGCCACTACACCAGAATATTTGATGTCAGATTAAGCTTCTGCTGTAGAACTCCCAAAAGAAGCAGCTCAGGTCCCACAATATGTTTGCCTGATTTTTTGAGTCTGGACCAACACGCTTTATCATCCAAGCAGGATATGATAAAACTACTAACTGGCCAGGATTTGGTAGCTGCCTGGGTCATGAAAACACCACCACAGCTTTCAATAATACCTGTAAATAATACAACACTTATGAACATTCATTCTTTATTATGAACTTCTGAGGAAAATTAATAATAGGCTGCTGAAGAAATACAGTGTCCGGCAGAAAAACCTGACGATTTTTAAGTTAAAATAAAATGAAAAGTAGACTATCTTTTTTATGTGAATTTGTTACTAAAATTATCTTTATCTCAAAGTATTTTAAATACAATATTCACTTCCTGAATATAGTGTCTGTGAGGTGGCATCCCTTGTTGTCAACACATTCCCACAAGCATTTCTGGAAGTTCTGCATCACTCATTGCAGCATGGTGGTAGAAATTGCTGCCACTTCGTCCCTGATATTCTGTTTCAAGTCCACTGCTGTCCTTGGTTTCTTTTCATACACCTTGCTCTTGAGATATCCCCAGAGGAAGAAGTTGCAAGCATTGAGATCAGGTGATCTTGCAGGCCATTCAATACTTCCTCTTTGTGAGATCACGCGAGCTGGGAACATCTCATTAAGGACTCAAATCGTGGTCCTCGCGGTATGAGCCGTTGCTGAAACCAGAGAGTCTGGGTTTCAACACCAAGTCTCTGCAACTCCGGTTCCAGAAATGTGTGAAGCATCTCAGTGTAGCGGGCTGAATTTACTGTTACTGCCCTGCCTGCCTGCCTTGTCTTCAAAGAAACAGGGGCTGATCACCCCAAAAGATGCTACACCACACCAAATAATAACTTGCTCAGAATGTAAAGGTTTCTGGTGAACATCGCGAGGGTTCTTGGGTGCCCAGTAGTGACAGGTTTGAGAACTGACATTGACACAAAGTTGAAAATTTGCTTCATCTGTCAGGAGAATGTGTTTAAGGTCAACGTTATCCAGAGCATTCAACAGAACCTCACAAACATTTTTACTATTTACAGTGTCTTGATCATTTATTGCTTGAAACATAGCCATTTTGTAAGGATGGAAATTTAAGTCCTCATGCAATATTCGGTGCACCGTACGATCAGACGTTCTTAATGCAATGGCATTTCTGATTGCTGATTGCCAAGGCCCTCTGACAAAAGCCTGACACACTCATTCGATGTTCTCAGGAATTCTAAGCGAAGGCTCTCTTTCAGGAGGTTTTCTTTTCGTGGCAGACACTGTTTCTCTGAAGTTTCTCACCCACAGCAGTACAGTATTGCGAAAAGGGACACTGTTGTTCCGATGAATATTGAAGTGCTAACGAAATAGCCACTGAGTCATGACAGAATCTTTGTTTTTGAACTATGTTTTCACAGCAAAAGCCCCAATGCTCTACAGACCAGCGCTCTATGGCAACTGAAATGCTTTGAGTCTCGCTAGAAGCGCGCTCAAGGACAAATTCCCCATGCCAATGGTTCCACTCACAGCTATGTTGCCAAATCGTCAGGTATTTCTGCCAGACCCCGTAGTATGAACATACAAGGAAAAGTTGCATAAACATGAGGAAGCTGTTGAAAGAGGAGCTTTATGATATGAACTCCCTGAAAGACATTACAAGATAAGTGGGCATGTGACATGCATACAATAGTAGCAAAATATACATGGGGTTTCAGTGGGGGGGGGGGAAATAATAATAATAATAATAATAATAAAAAAAGAGCTTCTTACAAAACCAACATGTAGATGGAGAGTTAATATTAAAATAAATCTTAAAGAAATAAGATGAAAGGGCATGGACTTGATTCATTTGGTTCAGGGCAGGGACCAGTGGTGGGCTGTGGTGAATGTAATTCTGGACCACTACATTCCAGAAAATGCTGGGAATTTTGTAACTGGCTAATGACTTGTTAGTTTCTACCATAAAAGACTGTGCATGGAGTCAGTTTGAGATAACCTGCTGCTAAACAACTGGTTTTAGAGACTAGACAAAGTAACACACAAGAAAGGATTTTCAGATCATGAACTGAGAGACGTATGACATGAACCCTCAACAGGCAACTGTTAACCATAAAGAAACCTAATGAGTAAAAATAATTTCTGTGGGCAAGCAACACTTTGTGCCTATAATATAAGGCAGTCTGTAATCCACCTTAATCCTTTCTCTGGCAGCTAAATACCACCAACACTCTAGTATGCTTTTTAAAAACAAACTGTTATGAATGCAGGAAGTATAGTTATTTTTACATCAATGCTAATAAGAATGTATGACAGCTTTTTAAAAACAAATGTTAGGATATATATATATATATATATATATATATATATATATGTGGTATCATATTAAATGTAGAATACCTGTCTAATCATTTTTATTTGTGTAGTATTCACCAAAACATAAAGTTCTGCAAAGTGCCACGCTGCAGGTCAAACAGAGATAACTGGTTTTTATACTTTGTTTATGTGTTGAACGAACTCTGTATATTCTTTCAATGCTGCATCATCCTTCTTTCTTTCTTTCTTTTTCAATTTTATGGAACAGGAACCATTTATGAATGTTGTGTCCACTCGGCCAACAGCTGGATCCATCATCAGTGGTGGTGGTGTCAAGGCTAGTGATTCATCTTGTGTGCTATATTTCTCATCTTCGTTCTCTGCTAGACCTGTCTTTTTCTGAACACAGTCAAGTATGATATCCATGAAAGCACAGCCCTTGCCTTTCGATTTTGATTTTTGGTGTATTTCTCAATATGAAACTGTTTAGGGCATCCAGCTGCAGCAAAAATAATGCAAATTACTTGCTCCATTTCACAGTCGTTCTGCAGCAAGGGTAATAGCGCACTATTTGGTCTGCCCTATCCATGCTTTGCATAAATTTATTCGTCTTGAATTATTTCTAAGTTTTCATTCTTTTTCTCTTTTCTCTCCTTACATCCCATTTACCTTGTCATGTTGTAGCATAATTGGTCTTTCCACAAGTAAGTGGACATTCCTGTCCTTAAAAACATTTCATTCTGTTGTGTTTCCCTTGTTGCAAGTAACGTTGAAACCATGCTACTGACAAGTTAAATATCACGTGTGGACAAAACTCCTAGTCCCCACACTCCCCTGATATCAAGAGCTTAGCTTTCTTATTGTGGGAGTATGTGAAGTGTTATATTTTAAGAACATCCATGGATGACAATGGAACCCTTTGTACAAGGATAATTTAATAAATCCTAAATGTGGCAACCAATATGTTCACCTGTATGTTGGCAGAACTGGACTATAAACTTCATGTGAATGGGGCCACTAGGGTTTCCGTTGTTGAGATGGGCTAATGCACACATACACTTTTTGAGTTATGGAACAATTTTCAAAACAGTGCATATTTGTGTGTCAGTTACCAAGTAATAATTTTTTTAAAAATATGATTATAATGTCTGTGGGCACCTGTATATGAGGTGTAAAGTTATCCATGAACAGATAAGAATTTGCAGACATACATTATGACACTGTGTTGTTGGAGCACTCAAAACACAGCTGAAAGTAAATGTAACACTTGACAGAGATAAAACTAAGAACATGTCATATGATTTGTTATGCTATTAGCCCACAACCCTGGCCTGACTAAACAAGAGTGTCACGTTCAAGATTAGACCCTCTTCATTGTGTAGTAAAGTTTTGTAATAATATGTCCAGTCATCACAGCTCAGGAGTTAGCAGAGCAAGCCCCAGCAGCAAAGCAAAAAAACATGCCAACACCAGGCAATGGGTTGAATTGTCTTTGTGTAAAATTCTGCCAACACCAGGTCTCGAGTCAATACCATGGTACACAAGTAAGTTCCTGATCTGCACGTAAACTAACATGTTAGCCTCACTGAAGTATTGAAAACTCATGCATTCCTTTCAGTGCTGATTAATACTGTATCTCTTGTTCCTATCAGCATCCGCAACTGATTTGCCAACTTCTGTACGTAACTTGCAATTAACATAATAACAGAATAGCATGATTTTGCTGTACTGTTCTTGTTTGATTAGTAACTACTGTCTAACACACTATGACACAAAAGAAAGCATTAGTCCTTTATTTATAAAGAACCAATCTTCTGGGAACTGATTTCTCCCAACATTCCCCATGTTTCTTAATTACTACCTTTCCTTTACACTGATGTACTGACAGTTGTGAAATTTATCTTATCATCTAAAAGATAGTGCTGTTTCTTCTTAATTTTTCTCCTTTCTCAAGTAACACAGTCCCTTGTGGATCTCCGATTGCAGTGGTTTTGCCAAGTAAAAGAATGGAAAACAAGCAAACCATACAAGGAACTGAGTTAATGGAATCAAAGGAAGGAGAGCTAAGAAATGACCCAGAAAAAGAGACTTCAGCCAGTGACTGGAGGACATCAAGAAGAGGGGAGAAGAGCAAGGCATAAATTAAACAGGCAAGACTGTGAGAAGAAACAAGTTACAGAAGACACTTGGTCCACTGACCAAGTATACAACAGTAATACAAGAAGACAGAAAGAAAAGGAAAGCATGGGTTAGTGCAAACCCACATATAGGTGGTATAACAAGCTTAGAAATGCTACGCTAGGTAAAATCTTAGGAATGAATGACAGATGATCTGGCAGTATACAGGTACAGGTCTCCACAATTTCAACATAAGTGAATACAAAATATCAAACACTCCATACAAAGTAAATGGCTGCTTAACTCAGAACCTACATATTCTCTCAACCAAGTATCACCCGCACCAGGAATTTACTCTTACCTCTCATTTCTGATGGCGGAGGTTGGACACTTGGTGTAACGTAGATACTGTAACCTGCCAGTAGATCAGTCTGAGCTGCTGCTTCCAATGACTCTTTTAATTGGAACTGGAACTTTGACTCCGACTCGTGATCTTTAATTAGGAACTGCCATGGATCTGTCAACAAAAGTCCAAAAACCATGGAATCTGTTTTTAAGCCTACAATACAGGCTTTACCTGTCTTAGAGAAATTCCACTTTAATATACCTTCATACTAATTTCTTTTAAGCCTTTACTGCTAGAATTAAATGCCTGGTGCAATCTGCAGACCACTGGAATCTAAATTACAGGATTTAATTTTCATATGTATACTCTTTAAAAAAAAAGACAGAGAGAGAGAGAATTCTATGAGTTTTCCTTCAAATTTAACAGTGTACAACTGAGCTGTCTGTTTATGAATTATCTGGTCTCGCAGACTGAAATGCCAAATGTGTCTCTTTCACACTGTATTACAGTGACTTCCTGAAGAGCAGAGTTCTGAGCCCATTCTGCACACTCAAACTGGCGCTTCCCTCTCTCAAACACATGTGAAGCAAATGTAATCAGACTGCACTGCTCTTGAAAACAAAACAGATGGTGTACACAAAGCTCACAGAAATCAATGTGTTTATTTTCCTCACTTACTCTTCAATGTGGATCGATTCGAAGCACATGACATGCAGCATACTTCAGTCTCTACATGAGGCAAATCAAAACTTCAAGAAAGGACTACAGTCAACACTATAAAATGGTGAGACATCATGTCAGACATAAATACATATCTCTAAGTGACAAAATTATAGCAAATTTTTCTTGAAGCAGCCCATACATAATCAAACAATCTGCACATTACATGTTGTACAAACATGTTGGTAATGTGGGTCTCATTTCATGTGTTGCAAAACAGTGTATTGTAATTGTGTTTTAATTGTGACCAAGAAGCACAATCATTTCCAATAATTCACCAAAAGCAGAAGCAGAGTGGCAAAGACATTTCCAGTTCTCTTAGGAGGTTGCTGTGGCTGAAATCCAACTTTTTTTATCCACATTCTTGGCTTTCTTTTCCATTTTCTAGTATTAACCCTCCAATCTCAGCAATGATGATTGGTAAACATGTTGTTTCAAACATACTTTCATGACCATGAGCTAGCTGTAACTGATTTTTGCACAATTCTGTTGTGTAAATGTGTGTACACTTCTGGACGTACGTTTCCTGCTGCCCCAGACTAAAATAAATTTTTGGCTGCTGCCCCTCCAATGAATTTTGCATCACTTTTTTTTTGGACAGCTCTAAATTTAGAGAAATGAGGTGTAGAAAATTTGTAGTTTGTGCAATAAAAGACTGTTGGTGGATTTTTTTTGGAGTGAGGACGATGGGAACAGAGGCTAAAATTAAAAGCTGCCCATGGTAGTGTGCTACCCCACGCACATTTTATTAGATGGTGCTTAGAGCTAACCGGGCGTGTGAAGTCACCCTCTGTTGCGCAAATTGCTTGATCCTGTATGTGCATCTTTAGAAAAGCACTAATGCTGAGATATATATGTAACGGCTGGAACTGTTTATTTATATTTTGCTTTCTTATGTGCAATGTATACAACATGACCCCATGAAGATATCATCTACTGGTCTAGAGAACACAAAATGAATGTATAAGCTTTTATCGTGTATCCAGTGCCGGAACCAGACACTTTAGTGGGATTGAGGGCTACAAGTTGTACTTGACTTCCCCAGGATTCCTTCCAGAGTGTCCCATGACTACCACAAACTACCCTTTAAATCTTAACTTTCACTTTCCCTGATGTCTTTTCCTTTAGGTGTTGGTTCGGATCAATAAATATTTTGGTATGACACTGAACATTTGTTATGGAGACAAAGACGTTGTTTAGAATTCTATAAGCATGCTTTTATATTATGTTCATACTGGATCCACAATGAAAGCGACAGCAAGCATGTCGCAAATATCTAGACAGGCAAGCTAACAAACTACATCACAGAAGTGTTGCTAAATCTTATTCTGGGTAGAACAGGGGAAGAGGAGGGTGATGACACACTGAATAAACAACATTTCTTCTCGCTCTGCTCGACAGAATCACAATAACTGAAGTCAGTCAGGGCAGGAAAGTACTCCGAAAGGGCTGCAAAAGAAAGGCTGATTGGCTGATTCATGCGTCACAAGGCAGGTTAAACATCTCACTGTGCAACATGACATGTGCAGCATGAAGCCAGGTGGTTAATTATTTTATCATAGACTATATTTAGAATACAGAGTTACAAAAGAATTAAACATGCAAACTTTAAATTATAAAATTATGAAAAATACAAGTACCTGAACATGTCACATGGAAATAATGGAACCTCAGTCTATACCAAACAGATAACGAATGTGTATATGAAGCAGAAGGATGCTCAATGGATGCCTAAACTACAGTGGTATAAATGTGTTTAGTAGGAGGCACTCATATAATCACAGCGAAACATCCTTTTCACGTTTCTTTGCCGAGCAGTATAACATATAGGGTTTTGACAGGGAAACCTAACATACCATATAACAGACCATGCTGTAGATGAACGGCAATATTGTAACTAATGTTAAAAAAATATAATGGAAAGATGTCAACTGGAATCATCTAGCTATGAATAGAGACTAGTGGTTACACAGGAATAAAAGTTTGGTTTCCATGAAACATGGGTCAATTCTTGAGCAGATAAGGAACTCAGCCCTAAGGTGTTAGCTGGGAAACTGAGGATGTGAACATTAAACAGAGAAAAATCACAGATGTATTAAAAATAACATTAAAATTTCTACCTTAATTTCAGTAATATGGAAAAATAAAAGATAAAAAACCTCAGTCAAGGAATGTGTGGTGGGAGTTCCACACTACCAGTGTTGCATAGTAACTTGCTGCCCTCAGCTTCAGACTATTTTTTATTTTTTTTGCTTCTTAGTATACTTGAATAATTATGAAACTGTTCCCTTATTTGGTCCAAAACATTCATGACAATGCAGATTACGAAAGATGCACACACAAAAAAAAAAGTGTGTGTATGTTCATGCACAAAGAAAATGACAAGTTTCAAGGAAATATGTGTTCAGGGTTGAGACAAATCCAGGACATATGACATACCTAGGAAGCGGCCAGAACGGTGACTCTGTACTAGCCACTGACGTGAAACAATGGGTTTCCCCTGGCCCATGATGCAAAGGAATTTATACGTCCGCCGCACCTTGTCCGTAACGAGAACTGAGCAAGATTCAGGCAAATCCACTACACTGCCACCTGCAGAACAACAAAACTTTTGCACAATAGATCACTAAAGGAAAGCAAAAATACAATACAGCATCACTGAGAGATAACGCTCTAGTTTCAAAGCTGAAAATCTGATTTATTTTGTGACATATAATCATGGGGTTTGCTCTAAATTTTCAGCAGCTTCAAAAGTTTTCATTCCCTATCTGACATAAATGCACACACATGAACATATAACTGTCCCAGTAGCAGTTATTGTGTACCTGATGCAGTTATTAAGATGGCATAAAATAAAATAACATAAAATCTGCACATCTGACTGCTTCTGGAAGATCAACGTATTCGACTTCATGTCTCAGTTGAATTCTGTAAAGTATATAATCTCAGCTGCTGATGCATCCAATTTTGGATCATGTCCTTTGTATATAAAATGTTATGAACTGCAACAGCCACCACACACATTAAAAATGTGTGTGTTCAATAGCCTCTTCTGGCATCTGTCAACTGGCCCACAATTTACTCTGTCACCAACTTCTTGTTTCTTATATTCAGAAATCAAACAACAAACCAATTTTGTCCACAGATATTCTCTTATGTATGTGCACATAAAAACTGTGCAGAAAGGTTACAATGGATCTAAACCTAGTCAACCATATAGCATGCTTAATTTTCCCCCCACGCTGATGATAAAATCCACATAGACTTACTGCCACTGAGACAGCAAAAGTGTGCATGCACAGCATGCAAGGAATGAAAACTGTGGAAGATGTTGAACATTTCACATCATGCCCCAAGATTATATCTCAAAATATTTCAACACTGTAATTTTTGGACGGTGGGTGGAGTGGTGGGGGTTGAGAACATGTAATAACCCGGTCATATTTAAATCCCGTTACAGATTACACATTCAGTGATCAGCTATGCTTTGCTTGCAGCATTTACGTAAAAATTAATAAATCTGGGGCATGTTCCTTCTGTGAATTTATTGATACATTGGAGTTAATCAGTTAATGCAATGGGGAACACAAGACACAAATATAGGAATTTAAATGGGATACTTCAGGAATGAGAACATTCTGGAGATCCAACCACAGATGAAAGTAATATTCACTCTTTTCCACCCTCCATCTTTGCTCTTCACATTTTCTGACCATCTCTTCTAGTGGTCTCATATTGGAACAACAGAGGGCAGGAGTTGTACATTTCTACTTGTACAAATTATCTTCTCTCCTTCTTTAGTTTTTGTGCAAATTAATTCGTAACTGGCAGAAATGAGACTGGATATAAAAAGGATGTGAAAGAGTTACACCGATCTTGAGAATTAGTGTGTTATGAAGTGAAATGTACTGAAGAAGCTCAGCACAGGTCACATGGTGGACTTCTGTGAAAAAAGAGACAAATCTTCTGTATTACCAAAGCAGGTATTCTCACATCCAAATAAATCACTATCAACTGTGTGACTTGAGGCTTCTGCTGTGGTTTAAATGACAACTACACTCATCTGGGAATGTACACACCACAGAATGGTAGCCTGTTACTGATGTTGCAGGACTTCTTGGACTCCTTGACACATGCAAATTGGATCAATAAGTTGTCCCACAATGTCAGAACAAACTACCATTCTATGCTATACAAAATAACAGAATAATGCAAATTTCATCTACTATCAACTGATTGCAGACTACTCAGCACCACACGGCTTTCATACACATGTGCAAAGCCTATATAGTATATACAACTGACATGAGAACAGAGATAAAAAATAATAAAAAAATGACATGCAGAGATGTGTGAGTTACGTGAAAGAGGGAAAGTGATGCAGCAAGGAGCAAGAAAATTGGACAAGGAAGCTCATGTCAAATAGACATGTAGCATGCAAACATAAAACAACAATATATGAGGTTCTCAAGGTACCAACTACAAAGATGTGAGACCATGTAACCTAGGTCAAATACTAACATTTCAGAAGAACTTAACGTCTCCATGAAAATGGCCAAAGATGGAGACGCCAAGTTCATCTGAAATATCAGTACAGATGTACTAGACTACATAATGACACTTTCAAGATAACAACAATCTTCACAAAACAAAAGGACATAAACATTCTGATGTTTAAATCCATCTCAGAAACAGACATGTGGACAGAAATAGCAGATGACACAACATAAGAAGAGTGACTTCACTGAAGCATCTTCAAGGCTTGTACTTTGGATTGAACTTTCAAGTTTTCTGGGATGTTACAATGTATTGACTGGAAAATACTTGCTGACATTTTGGAGAAGACCAGTGCCTCTATCTTCAGGGTCTAGCCATACAGCATGCTTCTTTGACTACTCAACCCCACAGATGGAAGCAATAGACTCCTCTGCACCAGTCAACATAGTGCAGCATCACAGAAGACTTGAATCTTCATCACTACTGCCAAAAGAACCTCTTAATATTGGATGTCACTAACTTAAAGCTAATAGTGAATGGCAGAATTTATATACTGCCAACAATGAAGAGACATCACTTGAACAGCAGTGTAAAATACTCCAGTATAACTAACAGTGTGCAGTCAGACCATTAAAACACTGAAAGTTCCGATCTTCTGCTTGGAATTAGCCATAATGCACTCAGCAGCTTACATGCCATGGCACTTCTTGGTATAGTATCAGGCTAGCCAAGGAAGAGGGAAAACTCAATGCTCAATTACATGTTATAATACTTTGTTTCTGTGACAAAACATAGCTAAAAATATGTGGAATATGATGGTGTTAACACTACCAGATTGTGTGGTTGAATTTATGCAAGATGCGACACTGGACCAGGATCTGCCATTGAACTGATTCATCATTATGACCTTATACCATGGCAAGATATTTTATGTGAGGATTTTTCAGGCTGGTGCAGATATAAAGCTGAAATGACCTAGAATCTGATGTCTACTTTGCACACTTCTGGTTACTTACGTTTTCTGCCAATGAAAACAGGAGCAGGATTTATTCATACCTAACTGTCTGACGATAGATTCTTGTTTGGTATCCGAAATTCCAGTGAAAAGCACGTGGTGTGTCGTTCTGCTAGGTGATGATACTTTACGTGGAACAGAACGCCGAGGAGTGTTTGTCCCACTGCTGTTGACACTCTGCAGCAAATATTGTGTTCACATTATACATATTTATTTTAAACACAATTCTATATGTTTCTAGTGTATTAATGCACAGGGCAGCAGTAATATGTGCAACAATTTCTGACATTCTGGGGACCATGCATCGTGATACATTCGTATAACAGAAACCAACAAGATGCACCAGTTCTCAACTTTATTTTGATATACAACTGGAGTTGTATATCAAAATAAAGTTCAGAAATAGTGCATCTTGTTGGCTTCTATTACATAAATGTGCAACCATCTTCAACTGTGCATTCAAGTTGCAGGCAAACACTCTGATTTTTTGTAATGTCCTATTATATTAAAGTTATTGTAAATTCTTTAACTAAAAACCCATTTTTTGGTACGATTTTTCAAATTCAGACTGCCATGTCTCCTTAAACTTTCACACTTAAACCAATGTTGAAAGGGCATTTTACCATGTTTCCCCTGCAGAGTGCCTATTTTTACCTGTCAGTGTACATGTAACTATAGAACAGTGTAAGAACTAAGGTCAAATGACAGCAGTGTTTTGGAGGTGATGAATGCCTCCACCTTCAGTGTCTAAGCAGTCCAAGCACTGCGTAATGGATTTTAATGAAACTTAATATTGGAAAATTGTATGTATGTAAAAAAGTGTCAAGACATTTCGATGTGCATTAAGACCAAACAATTTTAATGATCACTTTACACCAAGACTCACCATATTTCTGGAGGCATGACGATTCGCAGTACTGCTCTGTGCATGTGCAGTTTTGATTTCACCCTGCATGCATATGGCAGTTAGCAGAATAAAATCAGACTTTGTGACATTCAAATTCTGTATGTCATAATCATCATGTATCTATCATGGAGTTGGGCACTTGTTGAACCGTTCCAGTCTCAGACATCCAGAGGTCTCTGTAATGGTCTCTCCTGGTTCCTTCTGCCTTTTGGTCTGTAGTTTTTTAACTGTCCTCGATAAACTATCATGAGGCATTCTGTTTAAATGTCGCAACCAATTTCTCCTGTATTTCTGTATTTTGTCCAAAACTGGGGTAATATTTAATCCCTTCACAATCTCTGTATTTGTTTTATAAGCTATCCAAGTGTATACTGCTGTTTTTCACATACCTTTTACCTCTGCTGCTGTTATTCTTCTGTCTCTTGCTTTAATGGTCCAGTTTTCACTACCATATAACAAAGGTGGAAGGGCTGGTGTAATGTATAATATTATTCTTGTTTTCTTTAAGCATAATTTTATTCTGGTTTTCTTTAAAGTTTTCTGTGGTGTAAACACATTGTTGGTAATATTTGTTAGTTTCAAATAATTACTGAATTTGTTATCAATGTCCACTTCTTTTTCATACGATATCAAATTTCTTAGCTAGTTTAAGGAATTTACTTGTTGCTGATTTTTTGAAAATGGAATTCCTGTTATGTCTTCTTTCTGCCATTCAGTTATTATTTTATCAAAGTATATATTAAACAGTGGTGGGCCGGGTAGCTCAGTCAGTATAGCAACTGACAATGGCCTGGATGGTCTGGGATCGAATCCCAGTGTGGACGAGATTTTCTGCCTGTCCAGACCAGCCCTGAGGCCCACCCAGCCTCCTGTAAAATGGGTACCGGGTCTTTCCTAGGGGTAAAGTATAGCCGGGGAATGCTGCTGACCACTCACCCCCTTCTAATGCCGCGATCATGGAAGAGTAGAGCTACAACTCTACCCACCCTCTGGGCCACACTGGGCCTGTAACAGGGTCACTTTACCTTTTCACCTTTTATATATTAAACAGCGTGGGTGAGAGAGGGCAACCTTGGTGCATTCCTGTATAAATTTCAGTCAGTTTCAATAGTTTGGAGTTAAATTTCATTAATATTTTAATTTGTGTTTATATGTCCACTATTTCCTGTTAATAAAGCACCTGGAATATTCTGGACTTTGAAATATCAAATAAAATCTGTCTTTGATTGCTATAGAATGCTTTTTCATAATCTATCAACAACATGTATGTTTCCAAATTATATTCCCTTCACTTTTAAATTAATAATTTAAGGCAATATTTTGGATCTGTGCATGAACATCCCTCTCAGAATGTGTTTTGTGTTTCTGTCACTAACTGTTTTTAGTAACTCTGCAATTTCATATTACGGATTTTAGAGTATATCTTACAGTAGGTGTGAAAAATACTAATTCCTCTCTAAGTTTTAGGGTCTCTTCCGACACCTTTTGTAAATACTGGAATTACAATAGCACTTCTACATTC
>Ga0123354_10006101_pt1 | contig 17799 bp, 10 predicted proteins | sample TergutLab28metaG_2_FD_97872 | JGI IMG/M metagenome (GOLD analysis project Ga0123354, IMG submission 97872) | Labiotermes labralis P4 segment gut microbial communities from Petit-Saut dam, French Guiana - Lab288 P4 | ecosystem: Host-associated > Arthropoda: Insects > Digestive system > Gut ...
ACAGGTGGCGGACGCTTGTGAGTGCGGTAATGAACCTTCGGGTTCCGTGAAATGCGGGGAATTTCTTAACTAGCTGCAAACCAGTTAGCTTCTCAAGAAGGACTCTGCACCATGGAGTAAGTACGTAAGTAAGTAAGTGATATGGACGTCATGCTGTGTGTGGATTATGTCCCCCCCCCCTCCGCACCATCAATTTTGGAAGATATGACTAATTTTCAAGACGTTTCTTGTGGCTTCTGTGTCATTATAAACTATGCAATCTTTTAATTTTAAATTTTAATAATCGATGCAGTTCCCAGTGGCCGCGCGGTCTAAGGCGTGGGTCTGCGGCTGTTCGCCTGCTGAGATTGTGGGTTCGAATCCCACCAGGGGCATGGATGCCTGTCTGTTGTGAGTGTTGTGTGTTGTCAGATAGAGGTCTCTGCGACGGGCTGATCACTCGTTTAGAGGAGTCCTACCGACTGTGGTGCGTCGTTATGTGTGATTTAGAAACCTCGTGAATGAGGAGGCCCTGGCCCAATGGGGGCTGTTGCGCCAAAAATAATAATAATAAAAATCTTTAACTATAACTTGGTAGGAACACAACTTCAGAAGTGGGATCGGTATACTAGTACCACAAAGTACGGACTCTTGAATTGACGAGTGGTAACAGACCACCGAAAAATATGCAATATTTTTACGTCAGTTTTTTATAATGTAAAACAAACCCGCGAACTGCGTCAAGTATACACTTGGCTTCTCGTTTAATTACGATGAACAGTAAAGTAATAGTTTTAGGGCCTTGTGAATGAAATTTGGCCAGTAGATAGGTCATAAACACAAATTATTTATGAAATATTATTTAACACTCAAGCGTTGCAAATGTGGCTCTGGTTTGTTTTGTTTTGCTAATTTAGTGCAAAGTCGGTACTTAAGTAGCAAATTATTTCGATAATAATGATAATAATAATATTTATGTATTTTTTTCCTACTGGCTTTGCAGATTAAGTAATTAAAATATCAGCACGTGTTCAGCTTCTTTTGTTACACCCTTCAGCTACTTAGTGCGTAATTTAGGCTTGGTAGTCTGTAGCAGAGCAGCTTCAGTGAAGACGCATTTTCAGTTAATGTTAAAGACCATCATATCACAAATACCGGTTACCATATGAACCTTATAGGTTTATAGAAGACGGACTTACTTTGTAACATAACACTTATTTACAATTACAAAGGGTGCTAATTACCATCGACTAGGATTTGTTCTTAACTCCTTTTGTCCCTAAGCCACCGCGAATTTGTTGTCCAATTCACATTGGAACTATCCAAATAACTCGAGGCAACACAAAATTGTGTGACTGGAAGTCTTCTACGTAGAAATCTGGCTTCATGAATTTTGCCCAAAACTCCTTGTTTGAAAAGTATATTTTTACGTAACAGATCCTTCATAAATGTTTAATTATTCCTACCGTAATAAGATCGTAAAACACACGCAACACGTATTTATCTCCACTCGCGTCGTTGATATATTAGGTACAGTTGTGCTGTAGGACCGAATTAGCTCGGACACTTCATTGAATAGGCAGCTGGTTATAGAAGTCTGTTTGATCACCGACAGGAGAAAAAAATTTCGCTAGATCCAATTTTGCTGTGAGGTCGACCTATCATCCTACATAATTGCTAATCTGACACCTCTTCTTGGAGTATAGCAACCGGAGCGTGAATGATTTACAAAGCTGCATCTAATGCTAGGTTCAAGAGTAACATATATTTTATTTGTTTATATACTTATATATTTTTGTCTATTTGTTTATGGTTTATCGATAAACACTCTCAGTAACCCAAACTCTGCTTCATACGTAGAATTGTAAGATGATTGATGTATTCCTCCTCCCCATATGCCTCCATGATATGACGCTTTATCACACACAGTGACAACTTTCATTTATGTCTATATTAGCGTGATATGGATTTTTAGTTAAACCACTTTTACATAACCAAAGACCGGTTAGACTTCCACAAAATGATGAATGAGTATGCAATTACTACCCAAATTCGTACGTAACCACTTAATACAACTCGCTGATACAGATCACCCCCTTCTGGGATATGACGTCATGTCATCACGTCACATAATTCATCGACGTTTCCTTTCGGTTTCTTTTTTCTAAAAATAAATGTACTTTTGTAAAGATTATTACATGCATGAACGGAACACCATACACTACGGGACTCAAACTATGCTGTTTCTTGAGCTGGGTTCTTCATGACAACTAACTTGACTTATAAAATGAACATTTTTTCGTGTTCATGTCTCCATTATCCCGTCACTGAACTAACTTAATTCAGTCCATACCCTCGTTCATTATTGATCTATTTAATATCATTCCGTCTGCGCATCATGAAATCGAACGCATCGAGATCAAATTCCATATGCTGAAGAGTGTGGGTTTTGTCTGTGTTTAATGAATGCAAATGAAGGAAACATTGATGTTTGAGTGACCATGTATCAGTGATACAATAATATAAACAACCGACTAGATGCAACAATGATAGTTTATTAATAACTTCTATTAGGTCAACATGTATCGCCCGAAACATGTTGAGCTAATAGAAGTTATTAATGAACTATCATTGTTGCATCTAGTTGGTTGTTTGTATTATTGAATGAATCATTCTTCTTGTTGACTGTGTCTGTTTTTTTGACAAAACGACGAAGTCGCTTAACAAATGATCATATTTAGTTACATGGGTTTAAACTCATAGTCAGTCTTGAGAGGCGTGAAGTTTCTCTAAATATTAGAAAATATTTAAAAATTATATATTCAAAATATCAACTTTCATATATATTTTTTGTCGAGGACATCCTTTATGTTTAATAATGTACAAGTTAAACAAACTCCTTATTGTTGCCGTCAAACACAACAATAGTATAGTTAGTTATTACGTACTTACTCCATGGTGCAGAGTCCTTCTTGAGAAGCTAACTGGTTTCCAGCTAGTCAAGAAATTCCCCGCATTTCACGGAACCCGAAGGTTCATTACCGCACTCACAATCGTCCGCCACCTGTCTCTATCCCGGGCCAGCCCAATCCAGTCCACATACACACATCACACCTCCTGGAGATCCATCCTAATATTATCCACCCATCTACGCCTAGGTCTCCCCAGTGGTCTTTTTCCCTCCGGCTTCCCCAACAAGACCCTACACACCCCCCTCTCCTCACCCATACGCGCCACATACCCAGCCCATCTCATTCTTCCCGATTTTATGACCCGCACAATATTTGGTGAGGAGTACAAATCATTTAGCTCCTCGTTATGCAATCTCCTCCATTCCCCCGTTACCTCGTCCCTCCTCTGTCCAAATATTCTCCTCAACACCATGTTCTCAAACACCCTCAGCTTCCATTCCTTCCTCAATGTCAGCAACCAAGTTTCACACCCATACAAAACCACAGGCAAAATTATAGTTCTATAAATCTTAATCTTTAAATTTTTGGATAGCAACCTGGAAGACAAAAGGTTCTGCATAGAATGATAACAAGCATTTCCTTACCTCAATCTGCCCTTAGTTTCTTCCGGAATAGAATTTTGATTTGTTAAAGTTGTTAGCTTTCTTTATTTTAATGGCTATGTATTTCGGTCTGTTATGACCATCATCAGGCCAACTGACAGAAATTTAAAGGTACATGCACTGCATTTACCCTTAAGTTTCATAATTATAACAATAGTCTATCGTGGTTTTTCGCCCATCCGTGTATATATCAATCTTGATTCTATGAGTTGTGGTTGTAATTTTTGTAGAGAACAATAAATAGACCTCCAGAATTTTCTTAGGAACACAGGCGGTTATGAAAACAGTTCGGTGCTTATTTAGTATCCACTAACGAGCGGGCAAGTTTCTTTGCATGGAAAGTTTACATTGTATTCAAAAGAGTGGAAAGAGCCACGCAGTTTTTTTATAATTATGTAACAGGAAAACGGTGTCCCAAAAGTAGCACGTCACAAGATTCAAGCCGAAAGTGGAAATTAAATTTCTTGAAAACATTAAAATATATTAATCCATAGAATAAGTTTCTTCTTCAGAAACTAACATTTTCTCAGCTAGTCAAGAAATTTCACGCATTTTATAAAACCTGCAGGTTCATTACCTTGTGCACAACAGCCCACCATCTGTCCCTATCCTGGGACAGATCAATCCAGTCCACAACGCAACATATTTCTTGAATATCTCTTCAAATATTGTCTTCTCATCTACGACTAGGTCTTCAAAGTGGCCTCTTTCTCTCAGGTTACTCCACCAGAATTCTGTACATTAAATTAAACGTGTGTGGAAATGGCTGTTTTGCGAATTGGACTGCTATATGTTGCTTCAGCTGTGTAGAACATCAGAATTTAATACCGCAATATTCACGTAGATAATTATTGGCGATTAATTTTTTTTAAGCTCATGGTTACGTGCATCGTAATTCAGTGTTAATAAAAATCCAACCAGATGCAACAGTATGCAGATATTTATCTACTGCAAAGTCACTCTACATGTTTCGGTTGTCAGAGCACCCATCATCAGGAGTACTAAAAACTGTAACCGCAACCCCCGGTAGAGGTCATACTGTAAAATAGAAGGATTAACTGGAATGAACTAGCAGTGTTGGTTTGTTAACTGCAGATGTTAATGGGTGGCGGTACATTAACATATTTACAAAAGTCTGGGTATACAATATCGTGGGATTTTATAAGTTAAAAACTCTTTGGATAATAAATATGAATAGTTAATATTATAGTTATTATCCAAAGAGTTTTTAACTTACAAAATCCCACGATATTGTATACCCAGACTTTTGTAAATATGTTAATGTGCCGCCAACCATTACTATCTGCAGTTAACAAACCAACACACACTGCTAGTTCATTCCAGTTAATCCTTATATTTTACAGTATGACCTGTACCGGAGTTGCGGTTACAGTTTTTAGTACTCCTGATGATGGGTGTTGTGACAACCGAAACATGTAGAGTGACTTTGCAGTAAATAAATATCTGCATACTGTTGCATCTGGTTGGAATTTTCTCTAACATTGAATATTGGCGATGACGTAATTAAATAAATTGTTAAATTGATTGTCACAAAAAACTGAATAGGAAGTTGTAAGCTTGCATGAATTTCTCTAGTAGTAAGCATCATTATGCTGTTAATTAGAAAGATCAGTACAGTGTCACTTGTGGATGAGAAGCTTAAGTAGTCAATTGTGAAGTATTCTTCAGTTCATATGAATTTTGCTAAGTGACCACCAAAATTTTCCAAAATTCGGAGAAAAATGGTTCTACCAAATCTGCTCCTGTATATTGCTCGTCACATGACACAACAATATGATTAAAAAGTTCTTAAACTCCACTCTAGAACAGGTCACGAAGGCCCAGAGGGGGAGTAGAGGTATAGCTCTACTTTTTCTTCAACCTCGGCGCTAGGTAGGGGTGGTTGGTCAACACCACGACCCGGTCTCTTTCTCCCCAGAAAGAGGCCTTTTACCCCGGTTCGGCCCCAGCGCCGGTCTGGATGAGTGCAGTAATTCTCGTCCCCACAGGGATTCGATCCCCGGACCATCCAGCCCATAGCGAGTCGCTGTACCGACTACGCAATCCCGGCCCACAATTAGCATGAAGGTCCAGTCTATAAAATTAAATAGCATGAAAAATCGACCGAATTAATGTGTGCTATTTTTAAACATTGCTCTATATTACTATTATCGGACAATGTTAGCAAGTCTATTGGATTTATTCCACGCTATTGATTAATTTTTAATATATATGTACATATATCCCACAGCATCATGGCACATACCTTTTCAAACTTATTTATTTCTTACTAATAATTCTGTTAGTATTTTCAGCTTAGGATATATTTACATTATCCGCACCATTCGCAATTAATAGGCCAAATACATCATTTGTTAAACTGTTGACGAGCTGCACTAGTTGATGAGGTTTGAAATCTCGTACAAGGTTTACCTGTTTTTCTTCTGCAACATCACAAGTTACACGTACGTATACTGTGCATCGTCTGATTATAAGGCTGGAGATTTATTAAGCGCTTTGCGTCACCACAAGGGGTGAGCTGCTTAGTGCTCTGTTGGACCGCATCTCATTTACTGCTGAAGGTTGTTACAGAAGATATGACGGGCAGCGGGGTGCACGGTTTAATCAAACAGTGTAACCGCTAGTTTCACAGCTAAAGCTCAATGTCCTTCCAACTTGGGTCGCCACCGCGGTCTCCCGGTTTTATGCACACGGAGGAACAAGTAACAGCAATTTTATACGAGCGGGCAATAAAAGCAGATGAAGTGTTGTATTGTGGAATAACTGCTAGTCTAGACTAGAAATGTAAACAACTCGTCCTTAGGTCATTACACGGCCGTCTTAGTCATCTATTGAAAAAGGAATTGTCGTTGCTTCTGTATCGTCGTTTATTTAAATACGCCCTACCAACTGCTTATGGTTACTGTAGAATAGGAGAAGGCTGTACATAGTTTTAATCGTCAGGAAATGGTATCGCAAGTTATTTTCACATAAAAAATGCCACACAGGTGAACTGCACAGGAAAAATGGCACACAGGTGAACTGCACAGGAAAAATGCCACGCAGGTGAACTGCACAGGAAAAATGCCACACAGGTGAACTGCACAGGAAAAACAGTTGTGATAATAATCTTCATGTTTACACCGTGCATCAGTGATATCAAATACTTTATTGTCCAACTAATGCACCTCATATAGATCCGTTTATTACAGTCAGAATATGCCGCCATGACACTCACAACCTCTGATCCGACGCGCACTGTTGAACTAGGCTTGTAATTTTAGCCAAGCACTGGTTGTAGCTCCCTGATGATGGTTCCTGCGTGAACCGAAACATGTTGGAGCGGCTTTTATAAGTTTAATTGATTTTTAATAATTTACCCTTTTTATATATTTGAGTGCCGTCTGCTGGCAGCATCGTCGGTGCATTATACCACAAGCTGTAAACACAGTCTAGTGCTCTTGAGGATGGGCGAAATTATCGCCCTAAACATGTTGAGCTGATTGAAAGTATTAATAAAATTATTATTGTTTCATCTAGTTTGTTTTTTATGTTATTGTATCAATGATGCACGGTCACACAAACATCAAACCTTAAATGAAGTTTAAGCAAAGCAATAAACATTGTAATGGATTATCAATAAAAGTGTTTTATAGTGGAATGAAATATACATTGTTACTTCGGAACAGACCTTAAGTTTCTACTTTTTAAAATAATTTCTGGCCTCCATACTGTTGTTATGACATACGTAGACCCAAAATAGTGCTAAATTGTACAATGGAATGGTTAGGAGTTCTGGCATTGTCTAAATCCTTGACAGACAGCCAATAAAAAACAAATCGGATAATCCGGGGCGTTATGCAGTGTCGAATTGTAAATAGTTGTCAAAAATTCGAGGGATATTGTTTCCATCATCTTCAACGTAAAACTGCTTAACTCTGAACATTGCAACGTTAAGATCTTTCGAAACGTCGGTAATTGTTTTATCAGTCTACGTGGTATGATATCCCAGATGAGCTGAATCTTCAGTAAGACCTCTGTGAGAAACTTCACTCTCTCCAGCGACACCATACCTTCTGTCTTCTCAAATTGTAAGTGACATAGGTATCTTTGTGCAACAACCTTTTTATTTTCCTCACTTAAATACAGTCCGTACCCTCTAACTTTTAACACATAACATTCGCAGACAGGTGAATTACTCTTTTTTTTACTGACGTGAAAAATATAGTCATTAAGGGAACTGAATTTGGTATAATCAGTATTTTTTGTGATGCGAATCCAGCAGAGGAAGACGAGATGACGTTCTTTATTTCTTGTAAGGTAGAGAGAAATAATGAACCACAGAAACATGCCTCAGTGGAATACATCGTCTGTGCGTGATGCTTTTAGCTCGTATCCGCTCACTGCAGACCTGTGTACCACTTATCCCAGACAGCCACCAGAGATACAGAGTCTTGTGTTAATGAATAGCGGAGAATGTGAATTCTCCTGTGTATGTCCTTTAACTTGACAAGACTGGAAAGTGCACAAGTATTCAAACTTCGTGTTTTATTTACCTTATGCAAATGCCGTCTCTGCGGCTTCTTATACATTTATATTGTAGTTCATCTACTGCAGAAACTGAAAATCCAGTCACACTGGCGAGAGTCGGAAAAAAATTATACTTTACTCTTTAACCCCGTGAAGTCTGACGCTCATCTGAATAATATGCGCGTACAGAATTTCAGTACCTTACTCACAGAGAACACAGTTCATTTCCATTATAAACACCACATGATTAGTGTCGTTTACGAAAATATGCGTATTTATTATGAGCTTCGTACGAATCAAATACGTTGTAACAATATGTAGAATTTCTTCATGTACAGGATGCGGTATGCACGGTTACCGCTGGACTTAGTCAGTATTATATGCTTTAGGTAAACTTTTTATGCTTTAATGATACATTCCTTACAAATGAATATATCTAAATTATAAATTCACATCAGTTATAAATGCAATATCATATTTCCTTTATTAACTGTTATGAACCATGACTACATGTTTCGGCTAAAATTAGTCATTCTCAAGTCAATTCCATGTATTTATAATTCAAAACATACGGAATAAAACGTATTTGAGCAACCAATCCACACTGCATTTCTGAACCAAAATATGAGTATTTTCGTACTTTCGCCCACTTAGGTGTTTGTTCTTAAATATATTAATGATGATGATGATGATGATGATGATAATGGCAAGAAGAAGAAGAAGCTAAAATAGTTTAACTTGTTTTATAGAGTACAAACTGTAAAACAAATAGATTAAAACCGGGAAATAAACCAACGAAAATTGTACATTTGTACAGTCAGTACATCATAATGTATCGTTGCTGCATTGTCCAGTATGAAACTATTACGTTATTTAAATTGTTAGAGTGAGTTAATGGCAGGTTTGTACATGCTGTAGAGTGTAGATTACAAAATGTCGTACAGGCCGTCGACACGGACGCAAAAAATATTTATTTCAGAAACCACATGCTGAATGTTCGGTATTCAATACATTAGAAATTATAAATATCTGTAAGTGGCTCTTGATAATAGCTAATTTTAGCCCAAATATGTAGTTTGATCCATATCGGTTAAAAAGAGAACTTCGTATTGTAGTGTATAACAGCTGTGAAGTTGTTTTATTCATTTTTATCCCCCCCCCCAAAAAAAAACTCCCCGAAATGCTTCAGACGAATATAATGATAAATTTCTTATTGCAGGCAGAAATTTGTTTTTGGAAATTAATCATATAATATATAAACTTGCGAATTTGACGTTCAGGTGACCGTGCGTCGTGGTAAATTCTTATAATAGAACCGAAGAGTTGCATTAATATCTCAAATTTATTTTTGGAATAAAACTCTACATGTTTCGAACAGTTCCTCTGTTCATCACCAGGAGTCTTTCACTGTACATACAGCAATGGTGTATATCACACAGTTTCGCTGACAGCTCGCGCAGAACCAAACCAGTTCCGTCCTGATCCTGCTCGCAAGCTGTCAGCAAAACTGTATGATATACACCATTGCTGTATGTACAGTGAAAGACTCCTGGTGATGAACAGAGGAACTGTTCGAAACATGTCGAGTTTCATTCCAAAAATAAATTTGAAAAATTAGTGCATCTCCTTTGTTTTATTATAAGAGTAAGGATATAAACTTGCCATAACAATAATAAAATGCTCTCCACAAATACGTCATGCATATAACAGTACAGTACGCATACTCGGTCGTACTAATGTGTGCTCCTATACTTGTCTTCAGACAGAAACAAAACACTTACTCAACAGAATCCGTCAGTGGTACGTTTATATGGACGCTGCTTGCTTATGGCGTATGGAAGAGAGCGTTGCTGGAACTCCGTACGGTAGAAACCACACAGAAAAAGAGGTCGTGTGAAAGTTGTACGAGTTTCTGGCCTGCCTCTATCAAAACAAGTATTTTGGAAAATAACCCTAAAGAGGAGGACCGACCCTGTCACCAAAACATAGTGTAGAATTTTAACATATATAACGATATAAAACTGTTATAAATTCCATTAACTCATTAGTATAACATACAGAAAATTTAACACCAAATTGTTACACAGTGTTTAATGTTTGTTAATTAATGCTCCGACATGTTTCGGCCTCAGTTGTTGCCCATCTTCAGGGAGCTTGTAAGGTTTTGTGACATGTGCAGCTTATGCGTCAACTTATATGGTAGAAATTCTACATATGTGTGTGTTTAAAGGTTCTGTCATGAAGTTGCAGTATCACGAATTTTAAAATCAATCAGTGTTTAAAATACAGTAAAAATTATTTTAACTATCCCATGATGTAGTTTGTTTTGTACGAGTGACTGCGTTCCAATCTTTCTTGAACTATAGCAGGTTCTGGAATACTATTTCAGGTATCTCGTGTTCACCTTATGAAGAATATAATATTAAACATAAATTTGCTGGGGTTAAGGACTGCAACCTCGCAGTTCTAATTCTCCAGTTGTTTTATAAAATCAGCTGAATCAAAGCAACAAGATGAATATAAGGTGGAATTTAACCTGCTCTTTTGCTATGAAATATTGCCTTGAAAATTAAGATATTTTTCTTTACGTTTTTGTAACTTTGGAATAATATTGGGCGTATACGGTTAGAAATTAAATTCAATTAAAAATAACAATGCTTTTTGCATTACCTCCGTGCCAGATTTGAGGTAAACAAGTTGAGTTTTTTTAAAAATTAAATCTGCTTCTAATAGCGTACAAATTCATTGGATATATTTTATGAAAATGCCACTCTGTACTGACTATATTCGCATTTAATGACATACCAACTGCTACATCGTGTAAAGATGCTCTTTCCTGATTCAGTGAGAAAACCTAAAGAATGAACATTCAGCCAATGCAGCAAGAGTTAGGAAAATGTCATCTTTCGAAATAAATTCGGGTGAATTCCTGCTAACTGAATTTTAATTTGGAAAATTCCCTTACCGTACTGTAGAGTAAATAAATGTCAATCAACTGCAGAGGACATTTACAAATATGTGATTTCGTAATATGGTTGCTATTGGTAAAATAATTATGAGAGACACACGCGAGGAAACCTACAGTTGGACGGATAGGCTACATTCTCCCTTTTATGTGTTAACTGTGTTCCTCTGGGACTCTTAAAGCACAGTTTTCTCCATCAGATTATAACATTTATTGTCCTATAAATCAATCACTCAGGTGTGTTTAACTCCAGTATTGCCTAACTTTGGACATGTTTAGGTTCTTACGGAGTTAGTGACAACAAACTCTGAACTAATTAGGTGAAACGAACTTGAAGTTGTAGGATAAACTCATTACCCCTGATTTCCGTATACTACTTCAGTCTAAACAGTGCAACTAAAAACAGCGATCAATTAATAAGTGTCAACTTCCGTAATCAGTCTGTGCACTTAACTTACACGTCTGATGTTTCTGATCTTTTTAATTTGTTGTAATCGTTTCAGGTACTCACGTCGTCATCACATTTACAATAAAGTTAGAACTCGAAATAACGCTGTGTATAAAATTGTGCACATATTTGTGTTGTCTCCTTCACGATATTTTAGAAGCCTAATTGAAGTATGATTATTAATTATCAAACCTAAATCTAAATTTCGATTCACGGCAGGTACAAAATCTACCATAACAAATTATATTCATTTAGAAGTTGTTACTGTACAAACGATCACAGCCAGTTAACTGTATCTTGTGTCTTTTCCACCACAGAAGTTGGCATTGTTATTTAGAAGTGGGTATTTAATACCCGCTCCAATTTTAGACAGTTGAATTTTATGTTTGTAGTTCCGTATATCGCTGGTCTATATTAATAATTGTCCAACGAGATGCAACACAAAGCAGTCTATTTATTATTCTGCAAGTTCACTCTACATGTTTCGGGTGTCAGCCACACCCATAATCAGGAGTACACAAAACTGTAACTACAGCCTCCGGTACTGATCATATTTTTTGTGCAGCTTCCTCCCTTCAACGTGGCAAGCTAGCTTGCCACGTTGAAGGTATGATCAGTACCGGAGGCTGTAGTTACAGTTTTGTGTACTCCTGATTATGGGTGTGGCTGACACCCGAAACGTGTAGAGTGAACTTGCAGAATAATAAATAGACTGCTTTGTGTTGCATCTCGTTGGACAGTTATTAATTTAGACAGCTGCATTGTTTACAGCCGCTCATAATCAGAGTTATTAAGAGGAAGTTGTTATAGAGACAGTCATACCACAACCTTAAGATGGTTTTGATAACAACTGAAGAAACTAAACGTATAATGCAGGAGAAACTCTTAAAAGTTAAATATGAATGCTTTTGTTCAGGAAGAATTCCTTACCGTTTATATACAAAGAAAAATGCGCCATCCCGCCCTTGCTGTAAATTCAACTAAGAACGAAAAGTATTGCGTTACATTATGTGGACGAATAGTAACGGTGCACTGTTAAGGAAGAATTTTTAAATATTTTAATGTTTAGACACAATTCTGTAAATAACACACTTTATAAACAAAATCAAAACCTTTTTAGAAAGTTTTAAATAGATGTATTCCACAACTGTAAACACTATGGGATCCCAAAGTGGGTAAAGCATCTGGTAACGGAAAATGTTGTAAGGGCCTGAAGATGACAAACTTTTAGTCGAAACATGTAGCCTTGCTTAAGAGTAAAAAAGATTGTGCTGACGTATACTGTGTAACGTTAATTTAGATGAGCAACTGGTTGGACAAATGGCAGTATATGCGGTGTAACGAAATACGAGCAGTATTTCTGAGGTTGTGGGCTCTGTACAGGTACAGACATGTTCAAAACCTTAATGGAAGGATCAAATAGACAAAAATGTGGACAATGTAAACCTGCAAAGGTGCTGAATTGGTAAGACGTAACAGATGTAAAGTAGAGGTTTTCCCTACCCACACCGTGAAGACGTGTACAGGGAGAGGATGTAGAGCACGACTTATTCTTAACCACGGCACTGGATGTAGTCGAGTGGCCAACTTCACGCCCCGGCCGCTTTGCCCCCACCAGAGAAGTCGTACGCATGGATTAGGGGGCTGTGTGGGCAGCAGCAAAGGGAGCTTCGTCGCAGAGCAGACCTTCGTCCAGAGTTTGTTTTTAGCCTGGAGTTCAACCCACATTTTTTTCATAGGAGACGAAAAGTGCTGTAATTTCTAGTTGATGAAGGCTTCATACGCGATAAAGCTTCTGTGCTCAGGGTCATAACAAAATGGACACACTATGTATATTCCGTGCACACCCACACCTGTAATCGACCTCTTACCGCGGACTTCCGGTTTCGATCCCCGATCAGTCCACGTGGGATTTGAGTGGACAAAGTTGACACTGGGACCGGATTTTCTACGAATACTTCAGTTTGGCTTGGTCAGTTCCCCCCCCTCCCCCACCTGTTCCACACTCATATATCTGTCATCTACCACGGAGGCTATGCAACCTTACCAACAGACGATGTCGTTAAATAAAACAGTTCTCCTTCTCCTTTGCTCGAGCTTGAAATATGGAAATGTTTCTAGCAGTGTATACGTGGAAACTAGACCGCGAAATGTATTGATTGGTGATCTATTCTCTTTAAAGAGGAGGTAGATAGACTCACTTTCAGAGGGTTCCTCAAGGGGGAGCTGTGCTGAAACAGCAACAGCAGGCCGGCTGCACCGCCAATGGGCTTATACGCCACAAAAATTACACCAGTGTTTCTTATATATAAGTCAGGTTCTTGCAAACAAGGAAGCATGAATGTGCACCAAGAAACTGGCTACACATATAGGAAGTCGTTATTTTTAATTTACGTTTGTTGAAGCTAAGGATTGATTGCATTGTAACAAAACTAACGACATGAATTTGGCGATACGTAATATGAAAAGCGGCTCGATTAGAACTTCGCATTAAAGCAGGGATTATTGTAACCGTTCAAGTACTTAATGACGTATTCAACGCACAACTCCCCGGTGATTATGCAGTTTTAATAACGCTTATTCAAATCCACAGGTCTGCTACGTAGAAAATTAAAATTATTGAGAACGTTGAATCACAAAGCATCAGACAGGATGCTGTAGTGGTCTATTTTGAAGCCGAATGCCAGCTGTTGCACAAGGCCATTAACAACGACCATGTGAAAAATCAATATCTGGTATCCGGTCGAACCTAGTACTATCAGAATGCGAGGTAGGTAGACCAGCTGACCACCGCACGGTGGTGTTCTCAGAGACTTTAGTCTTTCACTCCAAACCTACACTCATGCAGCAGTATCAGAACTGAAAAACGCGAGAGTGCAGAAATATCTTTGCCGACGTGCGTAAATTCTTGCGCTTGCTGCAAAGAAGTCAGATCCGTCTCGACCCGTGTCCTAAGCCTCCCCACTTGTTTACGTCGTAGTTTTTGTTTTCGATTACGCATCGAATCAACCCTTAAATGACAGTCGTAACCAAAGAGTTTCCCTATCGGTCTCTGAATCATGTCCTTAAGCTGCACTGACGGTTGGTCCTTGTAATTAAGATGAATTGTGCGAGGTTTGGTGTTCTCACAACGTTGTCGATGCATATTTAAGGCCTTTAGGGTGTGAAGGCATATCTACTGGTAATAACTTACCGACTTCAGGAGGAACTTGCTGCCTCCTCCGTCTTCAGATTATAGGGAGTCTTAGGATATTAAACGCACCGGAGGAAGTTGCTATATTATACTGAAGGGCAGCTTCTGTCGCCCATTAATTAGTGAAGAGTCGAAAACATCCGAATATTCAAAATTCACTTTGTTCCCTGTAAGTATTTACTAGGTTGTTCTATAAAATTTGGATAAAAATTTATGCTTCAAATTGTTATCATAAATATTGAAAGTTTTGGACTGCATACAGCAACATACACCGTCACTTATCATGAAAGCATAAATACGCATAGAGTCCATATATTCATCATAGTGTTCACTACCGGGGTCGTGATAAGTTCTTACCTCGACCCTGGAAGGAAATAAGCTACAGTGACCAAGACTTACAACACTATGGCATAGGAACAACAGGAATATATTCCTGTTGTTTGTACGCCATAAGTCTTGGTATAGTGTTGTAAGTCTTGGCTACTGTAGCTTGTTTCCTTCCAGGGTCGGGTTAAGAACTTATCAGCACCCCTCTATATGTACCACCGTCTAGAATAGTTAAAAACTTCACTTTTCTTAAGCAGTGCGTTTATGTTTGTCATCATTGTGCTGGAAACGTAAATTATTTTTTTTTATAGAGAATTGGCTAATTGTCTTGTTTACTGTCAAGCTGGAAATTAAATTTTATACACCTCTGTTATTGAGAGGGAATTACTATTCTAACGCTGGAAATTTGCTTGGTTTAAAAAGTAATAAGTGTGTACCATTGTTCAAAATATGTTCTCGAAAATATAGCCGTTCACACACAAGTCTTCGAAGAAAGGCCTTAAACCACATGGAGTATAAAGATCCAGTCTGCACCTCACAGTAAACACAGTATGTAACTATTATTAAGACCAAACTGTCAACGCCGTTTATATGAAGAATTCTCAGTCAGTGTGAGGACAATATGGAACAAAAGAACGCAATGTATGGCCAGAATGCTGGGCTTCTTCATCGTGTACCACGACACGTATGGAGCCCAGGGTACAAATGGGATTTGAAAATTACTATTATATCCGTTTTATTCGCTTTGGAAGAGAATGTGGGCCTCTCGCAAGGCCAACTACGGGATGAATTAATGAACGAATGAGTGAATGAGTGAATGAATGCATGAATGGTCTCCTTTTATACTGTATCTCGGTTGGACTCTTGGTTTATTATGATATTCCCCATTTAACGTTTCTAATTTTATAGATTAAAGTAGGAAGATGAACATAAAATATGAACTTTAAGGATTTCAGATGAGACAGGATACGACTGTCTTGAGATACTGTTCCTTATTCCTTTTGAGAGTCGGCATTGTTGATAACCTACACGAGATACGAACTGTCACACGAATACAAGCAAGACGAACGTTACTGTCATATCACGTCACTAGGCTTTCCAAATTGCCTTCTCCTGTCTTCTTTTCCATTCATAACTGATGTTTCTTTTACTGTAAGTATCGCTGCAATCTCACTTTTCCTGCTTTAATCAGCCACTTGTTCCTGAAGAGTACAATTTATGAATTGCCTCGTTATCTAATTTTCTCTGTCCCATTTTATCCACGTGTTGAATTCATGTAGATAATAAATGTTTTATCACCAGTATTGTTATTACTGGTTTAATGTCCTGGAACTAATAATGCACAGTAGTTGCCCGTTAGTGTAAAAATAAGCTGTTGTTACTAGTACGATCTGACTAGAAGTCACCTTCATTAACTCTATTACTTGAACGATACTTACAGCTGCAGCACAGTAGCATGTAGTAAAAGTGGTCAATCATAAGGAAAATATCTTGTGGTTTTGGGACAGCGACATTTCCTCCCACGTAATAAAAATAAGTCTATTCTTCTTTGACGTAAATTTGATGCTATTATCAGAAGACAACTGTAATATTTGTGTGTGTGTGTGTGTGTGTGTGTGTGTGTGTGTAGGCTTTATTTTTGCTGCTGCCGAATTTCCAAAAGAAACGCTAGATATTATTCACCATTAGCAGAGCATATATATACCAAACACATCTTTGACTAGAGTGTCATTTCGTTTTGTTGCTTCTTTCGGTTTTTTTGGTAGCAATAACAAATGAATTACGGCAGCCATTTAGAGATATGCCTGTAAAGATAAGCGCCACCTGAGATGAGCGGATTTCAAGCCAGGTTTCTAAACCTTACGATAAATTTTTCGTCGTTTTTCCCTTAGATTTGCCCACTGCCCAGTAATTTTAACTTTCTTGAAAAAAAGGACTCTTCTACTTTGTACAGGAACCCAGCTTGTCACAAATAATTTATCTTGGCAACAGACTATTTTATTCTGTTTTGTATATAAAGTAAAATATTTTACGGGTAAAAATGAAGAAATATTATTTTGCCTTTTCTTGATACTGATCTGTGACGACGAACTGCAAGTATGAGTGTGCAGTTTGATGTGACTACAAGAGAAATGTTCGGAAAACAAATATATGCGGCGTATAGTTCGGTAACTAAAGACTGGTGGAACATTCCGCATGCAGCCCTGATCTGTAGCAGAGCGACAGTCATCCGTTGCCAGCCCTGAAGTAAATTTTGGCACCGACAGCTTTCAAGATCCTCGCCAGGTGGAACGAGTTGCAACACAATGGCTGACAGCGCAGGAAACGGACTTGTATCAAACATAGATAATAAAAATAAAAGCTCGTCCCACGATACGGCAGAAACCTTCATTGTGACCGGGACTATGTGGAAAATTACGAGGGAGAGTCAAGTGAAAATTTTAAAAGTGCGATAAAAATTCGAAACACAGCTCGATTGTCTTGTGAGTTGACAACAATGACACTCATGGGTTTAGGAGCGACCGACAGTTGGCAATACGATGCAGGAATGCAATACGATGCGGCAGTAGTAGTTTAAAAATGGCGGCCCCTTTTGCAACATGCACCAAAGAAGAACACCGTTCTGTCGTCCGTTTTTTAAAGTGGTGAAAGTGTGAAACCCATCGAAAGTCATCGACGAATGAAAGTTCAGTATGGTGATGCATGTCTGTCACTACAGCAAGTGTACGAGTGGACTAGGAAGTTCATGAACGGCATTAGTTCTGTAACAGACTCTCCTCGAC
>Ga0123354_10006102_pt1 | contig 17796 bp, 12 predicted proteins | sample TergutLab28metaG_2_FD_97872 | JGI IMG/M metagenome (GOLD analysis project Ga0123354, IMG submission 97872) | Labiotermes labralis P4 segment gut microbial communities from Petit-Saut dam, French Guiana - Lab288 P4 | ecosystem: Host-associated > Arthropoda: Insects > Digestive system > Gut ...
AATCCTTCCGATCGCACTATGGCCCTGGGGTCAACTCAGCCTCTAACAGAAATGAGTACCAGGAGTATTTCCTGGGGGTAAAGGCGGCCGGTGCGTAAGGCTGACAACCTACCACCATCCTGTACCGTTGTCACAAAATCTGGGAACCTTAACTTCCTGGAACCCTCTGGGCCTGTCCAGGCCTGTAATGGGACTACTTTACCATATATCATATATATATCATATCATATATCATATCATATATATCAATCATATATCATCATATCATATATATAAATTAAGTGTTTCTGCAAGATTTAATATTACTACTGCCCTGTGTCCCAGAACTCTCTTCAGATTGTACAGGACAAATTTCATCCTTCATGTTACATGTTTTACCTGGTTTCTGATCCATGATCTTTCTGCGGTAATAATACAGGGGCATGATATTATGTGACAGCTGTTGCTAGTCCCTTGACATTAGCTGGCTTAACCTATAAAATCCAGCTAACTCACTGGTTCATTCTCATGATGGCTATCACAGAGGACCTTCATGTGTCACCCATAATTGCTGTAAACATGTCAGTTATGAGAGAATCATGGACTGTTTTCAGCAAGGCACTACGACAGCCAACAGCTCTCTGTGTTTGTTAGAGAGTGCTTTGTTGTTAGAATTACAAGCAGGGGACTACGGGGTCATCTTGTTTTTCACCTCTGATCCACACTGGTTTTGCTTGTGGGGCATGTTAAATGATATTGTGTATAATGATAATCCTGAAACAGAAGACATCTTGAGGGAAAGCGTGTAGACCATGGCGTCTTCAGTTTCACGAGCAGATCTTCGGTGTGCAGTGAAGAACATGTTTGCGGCATGTGATGCATGTCTGTGGGCAAAAGGAAAGACCTGCAGCCCCTTTCATTAAAAATGGCTAATAAAACCCATTATTAGATGCAGTACATAGAACTGCACCATGTGCACCATCTCAGAGTAAACTGGACTAGTGTTGAGAGCTGTCCTGCCTGCTGTCATGCAAAATTGTCTGAGTGAAGAGCGATGCAAGTTGTTGGAGAAACGAACGTCCTGGTGTTAGGAGATGAGTACAGTTGTGAAGTTCACTGCCTCCCATAGTTCACATTTCCTAAATCCAGGTATGTTTCCTTAGCTCTTTGTTACAATCTCCCCTGTGAGTTGTAGCTTAAGTATTATTACAGAACAGCAAAAGTAATGTGTGAAGTATTCGTTTCAGGTGTGTTATGTTAGGTAAAGTTTACCCTAGAAGGGGCCGTTAAAGCCGAGAGGGGGAGTGGAAGTATAGCTCCAGTCTTTCTTTAGCCTCAGTGCTAGATGGGTGGGTGGGTGGTCAACTCCATGCCCTGACCACTTTATCCCTGGGAAAGAGACCCAGTACCCTTTGTAGAGGAGGCTGTGTGGGCTCCAGGACTGGTCTGGAGAGCTGTGGAAAATCTTGTCCCCAACGGGATTCAGTCCCTGGCCCTTCCAGCTCAGAGCAATTCACTATACTGACTTCGCAATCCTGGCCCCTGTGTCATGTTAGAGTTTGGTTTATTCTGTGTCCAGATTCTGAAACATGTAGCATATTATGAGCAGTGTACATCTTCTGCAGACAGGACCTAGTTCTTTTTATGTTAATTGCCATGTTTGGTATGTATCTTGTAATGCAGTATAAATTTTGGGGGTCTGTTGATGTCCAGTGTGTTGAAGTGAGGTAAAATGTTTTGCTTTGTAGTCATGAGTTGTTCATCTAGTGGGTAAATATTTGGCACCTTCCTTGTAGTTGTGTTTCAAATTTTATATAATGTGGTATGTCTGTGACATTTTATGCTTTGTTGACCATGCATCCTAGTATAATATTTGTAAATAAACCAACTTGATACACACATTTTTTTCATGTATGTTTATTTGTATTCTCTGCATGTTTCGGGCCACTATGTCCCCATCGTCAGGAGAATTAACTGTATCAATGCGCTACCTGGTATATGTCACTCCATGTGGACGACCATCTGGTATGCGTGTTGGAATGAAACTCCGACCTGCGTACCAGATGGTCATCCACACAGAGTGACATATACCAGGTATCACATTCATACAGTTAATTCTCCTGATGATGGGCACATAGTGGCCTGAAACATGCAGAGAATAGAAATAAACATACATGAAAAAAATTTGTGTGTCAAGTTGGTTTATTTAGAAAGATATCTGTGACACTTAGCAAATTATAGAAATATGTTGCCCAAATCTTATTAGTGTGTTTTTGCTAATTCTTCTTTCACTTCATTGCTTGACCTGCCATCACTTCCTTCTTTTCCACCTTGTTTTAATTCTCTGTTTGTTTTCCCACATATCCATATACGAACAGATGTACTGTAGTGATGGTGAATACAATGCGGTTGCTGCCATTTGGTTTCAAACCCCAGAAGCCAGTGTTCGATCATTATTCCATGACCCTCCAGGTAAGTTATTCTTGAATCATGGTTTAAAACATGAACTCATAGTGTAAGTTTCCTGATTTTAAAGTTTTGTTGGTAGTTTAGTCATGTTTGGTGCAGCAGTAGTTGGGGAAAAGAAGACGTTGCAAAAAGTACTTACAATTGAGGCATAACAATTTTAGAATGAAATTTAAATACTTTGGGGACAACAGTAAGAAATGAAAAATAATTATAGTACTGGACAGTAAATGTAGGAAATCATTGTCACCATTCAGTTCAAAATCTTGTGTGTCCCATAGTGTGTGCATGAACTTGAAAGATTGAAATTTAGATACCCCTGGCAACTGCAAGAAATGTGCACATCATTCTTTTCCAACCCATTTCTCTTCTTCTGTAACCAAGCTTCCTGCTGACCTCCAGTTCACTGCAATTCTGACTTGGAAAGCCACCCTGAAGTGACCACGAAATTCTTTGGTGGCCCAGACTCAAAATTCTGTTTTTTGGCTGGGACATCATTGACCAGGTCATTGGGAATTTCTCATTGTTATTGTGCTGAGTGACAGAATTTGCAGTTTTGGGGGTTTGTTGGCCTACACAGTGCTGTGCAGGGAATTTGTTTGATATATCAATTTTGTTAAATGGAGCAAGAAGCTGAGGAGCATATTAAAGCATTTTGTATGCTTGAGCTGCTGCAGTGATACACATGACTTACCAGTACCCTTGCTGTTGTTGATGAGTGCATGTGTCTGTTTATCAGTGTTCCTTGCAACATAGTATTTGTTGTTGGTACTTGGCGTGTGAATGTGACGTGGAATTGAACACGTGTTTGATGACTGCCTTACTGTACTGCTGAATGACAGAAGATACTGACATATTGAGGCAACTTCCCCCACCGACAGCCAATGATAGGGTCCATTACTGTACTACAGTGCTGGTACAATCACCATGCCACATTGCTTGTTCTGTCCTTTTGTAACCTCTGTGCTGGGTTGCATTGCTTTTCACTGACATGACCTCCCTGCTTGGTGCTGGTGCTCCCACTCTACTGACATGACCCTCCTTCTTAATTCCACTGCTAGTGACATGACCTTCCTCCTTGATTACATTGCTAGTAATCTGTTGACATGACCGACCTGCTTGGCTGCTATGCTCATGTGCTGTTACCTGATGTGACGTCCCTCCCTGGCTGCAGTACTCGTACCCTCTTGATATGCCCGACCTTCTTGTCTCTAGATCCTGTACTGTGCTGATGTAGATCCTGTACTGTGCTGATGTGAGCTCCCTGTTTGAGCCCTGGTTGTAGCTCAACATTTTTTATATTTTTATTTCTTAGATTTGCTGCAATCAGTTACGGACGGTTCATAGCCATACGTTTTGGGTTTAATCTGTCAATGTATATTCAGAACCGTTGGTGATAGGTAGAAGGGGAGAGATTTAAACGGCGATATGGTTGGGAGCAGTTAACGGATGCTAGCAATCCAGTGCGAAAGCAGTCGCATACGAGTGTGGTGTAAGTGGGAGTACAGAGAAGTGACTGTGTCAGTTTCCTAGAAGTGATCTATTTGTTTAACTGGATATAGTGCTACATTATTTTATATCAAGAATAAAACGAATAAATAAAACATAAGTAAAAAAGAAAATCACTAAAACTAAATGTGATTCGGTGAACCACACCCGTCTCCAGGTAAGAATCAACTATCAGACTGAGCACGTCGGGACAACAAAGTTGCAAAGGGTGATCATGGAGATGGTGAAAGGACATGAACCAAGTGTCCTAGTGCACGTCATCTGTAGATGTCATGACAGGTGCTAGGCACTGATTTGAAACTGCTTACTGTGATGTCTGATAGTGTAAGCTATGGTTGGAGGTGTTAGAACATAGTTATTCTTACTCACTTACTGTGAATGGCAGGCTTTGGGAGTGCTCCTGTTCCAGGCTCCCATAAAGCAGTATCTGTTGTTGTGTTCTTCATTTTCTACTTCCTGCTGTCATGCTGGACTTACGGATTGAGTGTGTCAAGTGGACTTTTCATTCCATCGCTCCTGACAGGCGCGGCATGGGGGCGATTAGTTGGAAGTGGGCTAGCTAGCTTGTTCCCTGATCCGGTAAGTATCAAGTGGGTTCATATAAAATAATGGTGAAAGTCACAGAATTGATATTACATGCTAGTAAGGAAATTAATCCAAAAACAGGCAAAATGTGCAGATGTTCATATCTTGTTACGAGTATCCAGCATTGAATTATAATATAGAGATGGCTAATGAAAATTTGTGATCAGATATTTTGGCACTACAGTATGAACCAAAATTACATTCAGGAAGGAATTGAGAATAGTGTGAATTCAGGAAATGCTTGCAATCATTCATTTGAGAATCTTTTTATTTGTCATCAATCTATAAAAACAGAAATAAGATGTAATGGTTTTAATTATACATGTTGTTTTGTGTGCATGTGAAATTTGATCATCATGTAAGGGAAGAATATAGATTACAGTTGGAGAAGAGGGTGCTCAGATAATTTTTTGAACCTAATAGGATGGAGAAAATCACATAAAGAACTTTATGATTTTTTGCTGCTTATTGTGTGTTATTGGAGTGGTCACATTGAGGGTGATGGGATGGGTGGGAAACAACAGCATGCTCAAGATGGATGAGAGACTGAGACGACAGTTTGGTTGAGAAACCAGAGGGATAGCTGTTCTTGTGAGACCTAGCAACAGGTGAGACGTAAAGGTGAAGTTGTGATTGTGCTTAATTAAATACTGTGCCATGGTCTAATATGGGAGGGGATGGAGGTACACCTCCCTTTAGTAGAGGTCACCCCATGACATGCCTATGTTGGCACAGTTGGCAGGAGTATGTGCAGCTTCAACCCATTTGCACCCTTGGCTGTAGAAGGGAGTGGGTGGTCAGCACCATGCTCTGGCTGCTGTATCCCCAGGAAAGACCCGGAACCCATCATTTGAGTCTTGGTGGACCTTGGGGCTGGTCTGGATTGGCATGAAAATTCTTGACCCTTCCATGATTTGATCCCTGGACTGTCCAGCCTGTAGCAAGTCACTGTAGTGACTACACTGTCCTGGCTGCCTGCCTCGATCTAGTGCTGAAGTTGAAACTCATCTTCTCCACTAGATGGTGGTAGTGGCTGGTTTCATGATCCCTCCACTTTACTTGATGAATGCTAGAGTGGGCAGATCCCAGTGCCACTGTGGACAGTTAGGATGAGAAAGGTTATCGTATCTTACTAATCTCTGTTTGTCCAGTTCTGCAGCCCATAGTCTGGTTGCAATACTGACCAAGCCGTGCTGGCCCTTCCTTAGGTTGAAGGATATTAAAATGGCTTTTAGAGAAGTAGGTTGTGAGAATATGGGCTGGATTTGATTGACTGAGGACGGCTTCAGTGTACTTGGTGGTGAAACTTGAGCTTCCATGAAAAGAGAGATGTTTATTAACCTTTAATGTATGGATTGGATAACAGTGTCCCATTAGATGTACATTCCATATTGTCCAAACGGGAAAATATCCCATGGTGGGCATTAGTCGAGTGCTCCATCTGCAGCAGACAGCTGTGATTTAAAAGGCCAGACACTGAAGGTAAACAACACGATTTACAGATTTTCAGTAAGAACTCTGTTCCTCGTTGTTATTTAGGTAGTTAGTTGCTGTTGTTAGTTTGTGGGGAACAGAATTTGACACTTAACGCATTGTGGTGTCTATTCCCGTGATGGCTTTGAAAGAGTAGGTTTATATCTCAAGTATATGAATGGTTATTACAAGTTTGTTTATTTAATACATGATTCTAACTTATCTCAGATTTTTCCATTGGCATTTACCAGATACAAATTTGTTTTGTCAGGGATGGATAGACCCTGGCAAGTATGCTCTTGTAGGTGCAGCTGCCCAGCTTGGTGGTGTGGTGCGAATGACAATAAGTTTGACTGTTATCCTCATTGAGGCAACTGGTAACATTACCTTTGGTCTGCCGCTTATGTTGACCCTTATAATGGCCAAGTGGATTGGTGACTTCTTCAATGAGGTGAGAACAAACTGTTAAGTGTTGTGGCATAAATATGTGCTGTACACAGTTTGGTGTCCTTGTATTTGTGTGTGTGTGTGTATATATATATATATATATATATATATATACTAAGGTGAGTCAAGAATTATGGGACTTTCATAATTAGATTTAACAACATCAGGACACAGTTGTCTTAAACATAATCTTTTCACCATTTTTTTCGATGCATTTGGCATGTCCTTGGAAATGTGAGGACTACCCTCACATTTCCAAGGACATGCAGTCAGTTTGAAATCCAAAGTGTTCAGTTTGAGTGTATTTTGTATTTCAACACAGATGTTAAATTTACCGCCATAACACACTTGGTACACAGAGCCTTTGGAGCATGTTAATATGTGCGTGTTTTCCACTGTGAAAGAAGCAAACTGCATTTTTGGGTGCATTTACAAAATTCTTTAAAAGTGACTTGTTAACTTCATCATGTGTGTGTGTGTGTGTGTGTTTACAAACATGTCCATCTTTCCATCCAACTGTCTGCAGGGAACAAGCTTGATGGATTTTCATGAAATTTGATACAAAGATTTTTTACAAAAAATCTCTTATCCAGATTGAATTTTGGTTAAAAACAAATTAAAATAGCAGATGATTAAGGGAAGATTTATTTATATTGTACATTTAAACCTCTCTGTTTATGGGTTAAGTAGTCGAAATGTTAAGAATCTGAATATAATGTCATGCGACACTGATGCAATATCTGTGCCTGGTAATTGGGACAAAAATTTAAATATAGTCACAGTGTTGATTATTTATTGCTTTTCTACCTGATCATAATTATGTAATGTGACACTACATAGATGTGATTTGTTCTGTCGTGTCATTATACTCCAGTGACGTAGTTTTCGTGTTTGTGTGTCATGTTCCCGTGCAGTTCTTCATTTTGTTCTTTGCATGATTTATATGATTCATAATAGATAAAATACACATGGGAAGTTATGAGATTTACAGGTAGTATTTATTGATTGTTCTCTGGGAATATGGGTTTTGGTATGTTGAAAGATAGAGAATATGTGTGTATGAAATACTGTTTAGCAGTTACAGAGTATTTCAGCAGGGTGAAATTTTGAGGTTATATATGACCAGTAAAAAAAAAGTAATCCCATTACAAACCCGGACAGGCCCTGAGGGTTCCAGGAGGTTGATGCTCCCAGATTTCCAGACAGTTGGCACATGAAAGTGGTAAGGTTGTTAGCTCTATGCACTGGCCGCGTTTACCCCCAGGAAATATTCCTGGTACTCATTTCTGTTAGTGGCTGAGTCAACCCCAGGGTCATAGTGCAGCCAGAAGGATTATGTCAATTAAAAATTTCAGTGACACCATCGGGAATTGAACCCACGACCTTCTGGCTTGTAGCATAGTGCCCAAACCCCAAACCAACTGCGCCACCCAGTACCCTGTGTTTGACAAGTAGGTGTGATGTATACAGAATCAGTGTAAACAAATCATAAATAGTTCTTCAAAGGAATATAATAACAGCCCAGAATAACGGTAATGACACTCTCTGACATGCCTGCAGTTGTGAATGGTGACAAAAAGTGTGACCGAGGTGGATTAAACAGTATGATTGAGAACAGTCCAGTACGTGAAGACTGAGTGTACCTCAGTTTTATGTTATGTGCACATTTCCTGTCTTGTTAATCATATGATATATAGCAGCTGGCATTGATTTTGATTAAGTTTGGAACATTTACATGGTAGCGATGAAGTCACAAATATGAATACTTTGTTAAGGACTTCATACAAATTTGAATTCTTGTTGTGGTATTTACCAGATATGACTTATATGGTGTGAGGTTTCAGGTTCTGACAGCAGTGCTGATGAAGATTCATGTCATCCAGTATATGATGCACTGTCATTGGTGAACAGGTTACCATTCGAGTGGGAACTCTGTACCAACCAACATAGTGTCATATCCCAGAATGTTTGAATCTTTGTGACTTTTACAGCAATGTATTGACTCATTCTGAGTACTTAATTAAGTAAATTATGTTGCAAAAAAAATAGAAAATTGTGGAACCCAGCTGTTCCCTTCCAATGGTGAAAGATCGTCATTGTATAAGATCGAACCAAATCACTGAAGCTGCCCGTTCTGGGTTCGACCCCGGGAACAGGCTTTTCTGAGATGTAAGGGTTTTATTTAAAAACTCGTATAATTTTTTTATAAAGGTTTGCATCGGCAAGTCAACGTCCGTTCTGCTTACTGCGAATTCCTGCCTTCGGCCCTCCGCTTAGCAACCGTTGTTGCAGGCGTGCGGCGTGAGGAGGAAGGGTGCGGGGATCGTGCGACAGAATGGCTAACACTTGGCCAACAGAGTAACTTAACCCTTTACCTGCTAACGTGAAGAATATGATGAGCTCCAAATAATGCCAGCAAGGGGCAGATGGGATTTAACTTGGTGTTTAAAGGGTTACGATGGTAGCATGGCGCATTTAAGCCAATCAGCTTCAACCCTGCAGTCAGACAATACCGGCCTAACTTTGAATTTTGACATTTTGACAACATGTGATTAAAGAAAGACAAGAACACATTATCCACGTGACTCTTTCAGAAGTATCGAGGCAGCGGGCAGGATGTAAATGTGTGTGCTCTGGTGGAACATCAAGTAATTCAACTACATTAAAACAGGCTGTTTTCTGTGTAACTTTGATTTGATGTATCTTCCCCATTGTCTCCATCCCCCCCCCCGATATTCCTCGTGACAAAGGAGGATCACTAGAAGGCCGACTACATCAGTGTATTTTAATAATTTTTCAGGGTATCTATGATATCCACATCCAGCTGAGTGGAGTGCCCTTGTTACCGTGGGAACCACCCCCTTTGTCGTACAACATATATGCCAGTGAAATAATGAGCCATCCTGTGGTGACTTTCAACACAATTGAATCTGTTGGGCGCATCGTACAAGTACTGAAGAAGGAGACGTATAATGGATTCCCTGTTGTGGATCCTCATACTGGTGAACAGGTTCATTATTTTTGTATATCATCCACACTATATAAGTGAATGCTTTATTACATGTTAATTGCTGTTCGTATGTAGTTCTCAAACTTTGCCACTCTGATTGCATTAAGCTACTCCATAGACAGGAGTGGCAAGGTGTGCTGTGGTGGTAATGTATGTTCCAAGTGTGACTATTCACACGGGACACCAAATTTGCTGTATTATGAAATTTTGCAGTATCTGTCTATATATTAACAAATTTTGATGGACTTAAAGGCACTGGGTAATAAAGTGAAGCCTTTATCCCTTGTTTCTATATGTGCAGTTTTCCCATAATAATCAATCATTTCTTCTGGTTCCAACAGTATGCCCACATAAACAATGTATTATTATCTCAGATACATCATTCCTTAGAGTGTCACCCTATGTCAGTTCTTCAAAATTCCCATTCTTGGTTGTTTTTTTCTTGTGTTTCTGACACATTTTAATGCTCTTCTACTGCCATTGTTTTCCAGTGTTTATCATTCAGGTTCTGCAGTTTAGAGATGATGGTTCAGGGTTTCATCGTGTGGTTAAAGAAATCTGTACCAAAATAATACATTGGAATTATGTTGGCCCATGAGTGCAGATATAGTTTTCAGTTGAGTTTCCTTTTTCTTTTTTGGAAAGGAAAGTAGGCTTATCTGATCATTCTACTATCTGGATGCACCTCGTTCAACTTTGGAATCATATGACTGATTTTTATGAAACTTGGGTCTGAATCTTTGAATGCCATTAGAGGGATCCCCATCGGCATCCAGTTCCCGTTCTTATAATCAGCATTAGTATTGGCGGGGGGTGGGGTGAGCTGCGTAATACAGTACACAACAGCGAACAGGAATTTTTGCAGTTTATGAAGCTCACTTGCTGCCTCTTCATAAAATTTGATTAACATTGGATAATATGAATACGGTAATCTGTTCGTGATCTAGTACAGAGGACTGTATTACGAGTTACACGTGAAAATCAGAAATGCTCAGTAAATTATCCACCCACCAGTTTAGTTTTGGTACTTATGCTATGTCATAGCCAGATGTACAGACAAGACCTCCACATAACGCATTCTGTGGTACATTTTTATAGAGAATGCATAATAAAAGGAAGGTGTGTATTGATCACCATAATAACTGTCAGCTTTTCAGGGAGTTTTTAATTATATCCCTGCCTTTTTCCCCTCTAGAGTGACTGAAAACTAAATAAATCCTGAGACCGCTGTAGAAACCAAAGGCTAGGAGATGGACTGTATATATGATAAAGAGGCAGAAGGAACAGTTTTCATTCACGCAACTGAATTGTGCTAAGAGCTTAATCCACGAATACACTCTGTACCTTCGTACTTTCACACAGCCATGCAAATTTAGGGAACTCTGCATCTCGTAACGTCCAATGTTCTTACTGTAATTAAGAAAGGTACAAAATACAGTGGCCAGTATACTAGGGTGAAATAAAGTGAGATACATTGTGTCAGTAATGGACAGAATTGGATGTACCGGGTGAAAGGAGTGTGGTGTTTTGTGTGAAGTGTAGTTCTTACATGGCATTGTTACAAGATCGCTTTTGCAGCATGTTAAATTTATGTACGTTTGCTTCTGCCAGGGAGACGGACACTTGTGCCAACCATTTAGAGGAATGATATTAAGGTCTCAACTCATAGTATTGCTGAAAAACAAAATCTTCAATGAATCTCATCAAATATGGAGTTCTAAGGGACTGTCATTGAAGATGTTCAGAGATGAATACCCTCGCTATCTTACCATCCAGGTACAAGATTTGCCTCATTTGTTTTGTGTTATGTACATATAATGAGATGTGATATGTGGAAAGGGTTTGAAATTAGTCTCTGTTAGCTCAGATACATGAGTCAGTTTGATGCACATAGCAGTTCTGAACATAATGTCTTTCATTCCTGAATATCTTTCCTTCCTGTATCAGCGTATGAAGTTTGTAAATGGGACACTGTGCTACATTTACCTCATGAAGTAAAGGTTTGCACCAGTGATTATGTAGCAGTTGGTATCGATGTCCATTGTCTGAACTACGTGTGATGTTTAAGTCTGTTGTGATTTTTTCGGCGACTGGCAACACTAAAAAGTTGATACACATTGGTGCACATGAGTGTATGTTTAAGTGGTGAAATACTCGATGGCATTTAGTTTTTTATGGTTAAAATAATTATTTTGTTAGGACACTATCTTGTTTGTAAAGAAAGGTAGGAAAATGCTCAACATTTTAAGTGACATTATTATGAGAAAAGTGGTGACTTGATTCATTCAATACAACCCAGAGGCAAAACTGAAAAGTCCAGAATCTCAGATCATTTGAAGTATGAATATGAAATATCCAAGGTCAAGTTCATTCTGCTCAGCCATATTCATATCAGAGGAATTATGCATAAGAAGTCCCCCCCCCCAAATGAATATATAACGTAGTGTTACATGTTTCCGTGTATTTGTAGTTCAGACATTTAATAAATCGACCAACCAAATGCACTGTAACAGTAATGGTGAAGTTCACTCTTTATCATGCCATGAAGGCACAGAGTAGGGTTACAGTGGTGAAGCCCTACTCGTTCTGAACCTCGGGGCTAGAAGGGGGATGTGTGACAAATTATATCTAGAGAAAGTCCATAATGGTCTCAATTTTTGGTGTAATATAGAATGTTAGGAATTTTCCCTAGACACAGGATTATTTTGTTGGCTGATTGAATGAATGTTCTGTATGGAATGTTACATTGCCTTTCAAGCACTTACCTGCTAAGTTTCTGTATCATGTTTCTGTCTCAGTCGCTGCAGTATAACATGAAACAGTTCCATTAAATAAGTTTAGTATCTACTTAGCTGCTGTCACAAATCTCAGAAACAAAAGTTACTAGTGTTTCCATTTTGTATGCAGCTGCAGTCAAATGCACTTCTTCTAGTCTTTCAGTTGGTCATCTGGCTGACTTCTGCCCTTTTCCTTATCCATCGTCTTCGTGCTGTTCAGAGAGTTGGTATTTATTTAACCTGTGTTATTCTTACAGGAGGTAAATGTTGCAGAAGGTGAGATGGAGTTTACAATAGATCTCAGGCCGTTCATGAATCCATCACCGTATACAGTTCAGCATGTAAGTACAGCAGAATCTCTTTTATTTCAGGTGACTCTCAGTTTAATGCTTTCTTGTGGCATTAAAAATTCACTGTTACTTTCTGCTGTCAGAGCGGTTAATTTAAATGTAATTTATGGGGTACAAACGCTGTATTGTCATGAAAGCTAAGATTGTCTCTATGAACTCTATTTTTTGTACCATACATTGTAATACAGTTATGTAATGTTAACCAACAAAATGCTCACTTTTTAAATTTATGTTTTAATTCACTTCTTGGTGTCTTCTACATGTTTCCAACATCATGTGTTCATCATCAGGAAAGCCATTTGTATGTGCATGTACAGATGGTCTTCCTGATGACAAACACATGATGATCGGAACATGTAGAAGACACGAAGAACTGAATTAAAACATTACTTTAAAGAGTGCCCATTTTGTTGGTTAACATTACATAACATTACATAATTGTCACTATGCTTAATTAAATGTCACACCTTGAAACTGTTTGGGGGAAGAGAGGTATAGTGTCACACATTCTTACTCCAGCATTGAATGGAGCTGAGTAATCAGTTAACATCTTCTATAGTTATGTGACTAATGCAACACCATAAGTGCTATAACATTCATTTATTCCTCTGATATATGACATGTTTCATCAAAGAGTATCAGCTGTCAAAAATATAAAAGGTAAATTAAGTTAGAGACCTGACCTTTATGTTAATTGTTATGTTCACAGGAGCCCACTGCTGGACCCAATGAAGAGCAAGTTTAATCCACTTGAAACCCTAATGTCCTATTTTTAAAAAAAAAAAAAACTGTTTCACTATTACTTCTATATGTATTCGGGTATCCCAGATGATTTCTTCATTTTGGTTGCTTACAAAAATTCTGCATGCATTTTTAATTGTTGCATGCACAGTACCATTTGCACCCATCACGTTCTTTCATTTTATGGCACTAATAGTATGTTCCTAACAAGCACAAATTATGACCCTGTTACAATAGTATAAACAACCAACTAGATGCAACAATAATTATTTATTAGTAATTTCAATCAGCTCAACATGTTTTGGGCGATAATTTCGCCCATCCTCAGGAGTACTAGACTGTGTATACAGCTTGTGGTATAATGCACTGTACAGACAGATGATATAATTAATAGTCCAAAAACAAGTGAGCAGTGGTCATGATACAGATGGTTAAAAACAATAGTAAAGATGAATTATAGCAATTTGAGTGACATAAAATTCATGTTATGGTGATAAAACATGTTTTAAACAGCAATAAGTTGGTATCATGGCCGAAATACGAAATTAAGAGACGCTGAATATACTGTTTCTGGTGACGATATTAATGAAGATTACAGAAAATGCAGGGTGAATATATTGAAATGAAGTAAGTTAAAAATGGAAACATTATCATATTTAAAACCGTACATACTCGAAGAAGCTGCCTGCTGGTGACAAAGTTGAGTTGGAGCTGGTTAAGTTCCAACTCAACCTTGTCACCAGCAGGCAGCTTCTTCAGGTATGCTCAGTTTTGAATATGATAATGTTTCTGTTTTTAACTTACTTCATTTCAATATATTCACCTTGCATTTTCCATAGCCTTCATTAATATTGTCACCAGAAACAGTATATTCAGCGTCTTTTAATTTCGTATTTCGGCCATGATACCAACTTATTGCTGTTTAAAACATGTTTTATCACCATAACATGAATTTTATGTCACTCAAATTGCTATAATTCATCTTTACTATTGTTTTTAACCATTTGTGTTATGACAACTGCCCACTTGTTTTTGGACTATTAATTATATCATCTGTCTGTACAGTGCATTATACCACAAGCTGTATACACAGTCTAGTGCTCCTGAGGATGGGCGAAATTATCACCCGAAACCTGTTGAGCTGATTGAAATTACTAATAAATTATTATTATTATTATTGTATCTAGTTGGTTGTTTATGCTATTGTATCAGTGATGCACAGTCACACAAACATCAAATTTGTGACCCTCTTCATTGTGTAATTTCCTCCCATTGTCCCTGTTTGGTCCTTGTATTCTTCTCAGCTCATTATTCTTAAAACATATATTGTTCCCTTGCTGTTGGAATTACAATGAAGGAAAGGTTTATGTGTTTTTGTGTATGTTACAGTCCGCCTCTTTGCCACGTGTGTTTCGTCTCTTTAGGGGCCTGGGATTGAGGCATCTTGCTATTGTTAACGACACAAATGAGGTAGGATGCAGTTCTGTATTTCTGAACCTCACAATGTGTTCTTGGAAAGGTAAAGAAAGCATACATGGTATAGGGTCCGGCAGAAATACCTGACGATTTTGCAACACAGCTGTGAGTGGAATCGTTGGCATGGGGAATTTGTCCTTGAGCGCCCTTCTAGCGAGACTCAAAGCATTTCAGTTACCATGGAACAATGGTCTGTAGAGCATCAGGCTTTCGCTGTGGAGACGTATTTCTAAAGCAATGGTTCTGGGGTTGTGACTCGGCGGATATTTCGTCGGCACTTCAATATTCATCGGAACGACAGTGTCCCTAGTCGCAATACTGTACTGTTGTGGGTGAGAAACTTCAGAGAAACAGCGTTTGCCGCAAAAATAAAACGTCCAGGAAGAGAGCCTTCACCTAGAACTCCTGAGAACATTGAACGATTGCATCAGGGTTTTGTCAGACGTCCTCTGCTTGCGGGAATGCGCTGACAACAAGGGATACTACCTCACAGACACTATATTCGGGAAGTGAATATTGTAATTAAAATGCTTTCAGATAAAGATAATTTTAGTAATAAATTCACTGTAAAAGACAGTATACTTTTCATTTTATATCAACTTAAAAATCATCAGGTTTTTCTGCCGGACCCCATGTAATGTTGATTCAGAATTGTGATTGGGGGAAATGACTTGTGTAGCTTAAAAGCAGTGAATCTAATTTCCAGAACTGGGGACAAAGTTTTTGGTTTATGTTGAAAGACTGGAAAACATTTACCATATTTACCCAAATACAAGACAACTCTAATCTAAGATGACAACCCAAATAAAACACGTATGCTTCGGGAAGATGTTTTTATCCAAATCTAAGATAACCCCCCCAAAACTAAAATGTCTGCTAAGAGATAATATTTGACTATTAATTTCATACACTTAATACACAAAGCGTGTCAGATTCTACCTACCTTTACCAATCAGTGTCACTGTCTCCATTTCCACAGTCAGTGCCTTCATCTCCCTCACACTCAATCCTAACATTCCCATCCTCTTTACTGCCATTCCACAACATATCATCATCATTAGTCCCATCCATGCACTGGACATACAGCACTTCTGAAAACTCCTTTATAGCTACTTCTGGTGAGACGTGCTGCCATGCCGTTTTGGTACACATTGATTACGTAATACGTTTTTATTACTTGGTTTAAAAACTTATGTTGAGCCCATGAGACAAATTTGCAGTTTTCTCCACAGATGGTGTTAGTGGTGTTAAGTATTTAAATACATGTGTTCTGGATTCGTGTGTTATGTCTGTGGTCTCATCAGTTTGAGTTCATTGCTTTTTTCATTATTTTTAATTTGGTTATAGTTTGATTTTTCAATATCCATTTTCCTATCTTTATCATAGCACCATGCATTTTGTAGTTTATTTAAGTAACACACCAACAAAAGCACATATATAGTCTTTAATAATCTGAAATTTACATTAAAACACTTAATAACGCTCCTACATGTTTCGATCATACGATCATCCTCAGGGAGCATGCTTTGTTCCTTGCTAAAGTTACAGTTTAAAACACTCAGTGATTTACTTCGTTATATTAATTAATATTATCAATATAACGCAGTAAATCACTGAGTGTTTTAAACTGTAACTTTAGCAAGGAACAAAGCATGCTCCCTGAGGATGATCTTATGATCGAAACATGTAGGAGCGTTTTAAGTGTTTTAATGTAAATTTTAGATTATTAAAGACTATATATGTGCATCTGTTGGCGTGTTACTTAAATAATCCATTTTCCTGTTACAGCCCTTAGACTAGATCTGTTCTCAGGGACATATCTTAACACGCTTACTGTTTTTGTCATGCCCAGTGACAGGATAGCTCGATCTGAGTGGCCTGCCAGGTTAGGTGCTTCTTTGCCTAAAGACCGAAATAGATCCAACTTCAGAAATGTCGCGCTTTTTTAAAAAAAACTGAACGTCATTCATGTTGTGTTCTCACATTTGTCTACGTGTGATGATTCGGTGATGCAGGCCTTGGTTTGACTCTTCGTGGTCTGGTTCAGAGTGATCCGGTTCTGCGCGGCGCCGTTCAGTGCTTGATACATTTAAGATGACCTTACATATTTAAGCACCAAATTCAAGGAAAAACCCTCGTATTGAATTCAAGTAAATATGGTATTGTTGAGCAGATGGCCTGTCTTAGCTCAAAAATACTGAGTGTATTCAAATTTTTTTTTTATAGTAGAATCTACATAATTTTGAAGACTAAAGTTTCCTAAAATCAATCTTACTTGCATATAGGGAGCAGATTTTGTGACAAAAATTTGAATTATACTGTCAAAACTTGTTTCCTTCAACTTATCTCAGTAAAATATTTAGCATTTGCTTATACCTTAAACAATATGTATAAGAAGTCTCAAACCTGTGGCATTTAAGTTGCAGAGAAAGTCTTTCTTCTGCCTTGAAAAATAAATTATTCTGTGTACAAGCTGTATTTAAGACCAAAAAACATTGAAATAAGACACATCGCTGAGTAAATGGAGAAAACTGCATAATCAGAAACATATGTTACGCGTATTGGACTGTGCATCATCTTGATATTTGAATAAAGGTTGACCAACTAGATGACACTTGCTTTATTATATATTGCTCAACATGTTTCAGACGTTAATATGTCCATCATCAGGAGCTAGCGAGTACTTGTTGTGTTGTGTAGGCTGACTTGAGGCATGCTGGTGTTATGTAGCGGGATTGTCTGTTGGTGATGTGGTATCCGAGTGTAGGCTGAACCACTACTTATGTACTTAGAGTAGTGGTTCGGCCTACACTCGGATACCACATCACCAACAGACAATCCCGCTACATAACACCAGCATGCCTCAAGTCAGCCTACACAACACAAGTACTCGCTAGCTCCTGAAGATGGACGTATTAACGTCTGAAACATGTTGAGCAATATATAATAAAGCAAGTGTCATCTAGTTGGTCAACCTTTATTC